>Ga0075114_10000051_pt1 | contig 81240 bp, 59 predicted proteins | sample AntAceMetag02UKM_FD_69784 | JGI IMG/M metagenome (GOLD analysis project Ga0075114, IMG submission 69784) | Saline lake microbial communities from Ace Lake, Antarctica - Antarctic Ace Lake Metagenome 02UKM | ecosystem: Environmental > Aquatic > Non-marine Saline and Alkaline > Saline | place... | reverse complement strand
GACCCGGCCGGCACGGTATCACTGCACTGCTGCGTCGTCAGTCCCACCACCAGTCCAGCACCCGTGATCGCCGATCCGGCGGCCGACTCCGTCATCCCCACCACGTCGGGAACCAGGACCATGACGGGAAGAACGGTCAACTTCGGCGTTGTCATGCAGACGGTGTTGTTCGTTTCATCGATTTCGTCCACCCAACCGGTAGAATCAATGATCCAGCCTACGAAGTACTCGCCGGGCAGAATGTCGACCTGCCTGGGGGCATGGAAGGGACGCCAATTATAAGGTGGATCAGAGATCAATTCATGACCAAAGGTCCCTATATGACCTATTTGCTGGTCGTCATTCGGATCGATAACCGTATCGACAGAGGCGTAGAAGGTTAGTTGAAATATGCCAGCTGTCTCTGTGCCAGCGTTTCTGATACTGCCGGTTATCGTGACCGTATCTCCGGCATTAACCGTTGTCGGTTCGAGATCATACTGCTCCCCGGCGTCGCACAGGTCCGGACCCTCAGGTGGAACGTAGTCTGTAACCATCACCTCGACCGATCCCTTGTTGTTCCCTTCAATACTCTCGTCGACCTCTTCATCTACATCGATGATCCACCCCACGTAGTAGGTGCCAGGAGTCACAGGATCATCGTCGTCCCAGTACAAAGGAAACTCCAGTCGAAAACCCGATCCAGCCGTATCGCCTGGGTCTATGTTGTCAAATTCCCATGGCATTTCGATTGGTGTGTCAAGCTCCTTCCAAATACTTTGATCTCGCGACAAGAAGAATTGCAGCTTGAAGGGGCCGGAAGGTTCATCGCCCGCGTTCTGAATCAAAAAGGTGAAAGACATCTCTTGGTTGTCAACGCCTGCCATATAACTTGTGGGTGTCAGATCGTAGATCCAGGGCTGGAGATCAATATCGCCCAACAAAGTCTCTTGACCCAACAGTCCAACGGTCAAGACAATGCTTGCGAGTACCTTCCGTGATCCAGCCATTTCCCGACCCCTTCCATGGATTCAGTTACCACAATCCAGAACCGTCGCTTCTCATTTGGTGTGCCACGTCGCTTCCCATCTCCAGTCTTTTCCCAGAATGGCAAGATCGCCAAGACCTATCCGTCCGTCATGATTCAGGTCGCAGCTTGGCAGCCAATCCGGGTCGCCCCTGGTCTCCAACCAGCAAATCCCCAGGACCGCCAGGTCCGCCCCGTCGAGCCTGCCGTCGTCGGTGACGTCGCCCGGTTTGCTCACGTGGACTAGTACGGAAGCCGCGTTGTTGCGCTCGTCGGATTCCGCGATGTGCTGGTTATCATCGACTACAACGTGTAGTGCGACCTCGGGCTCCTCGAATGCCATGCCCGCGATGTCCCAGTCGTAGGCGATCTCCTGGGCTGAATTGGCGTCAATCACAGGGATGGTGAAATGCTCCAGTTCCTGACCTTCCGTCGAACGCAGGCGTATGACGGCTTCCGCGTTTCGGGCAGAGATGATTCCCTGATTGGAGACCCACGCCGTGATTCTACGCTTCTTGTATCCGGTTTTCTGAACGACGACCGACTCTACCGTCAAGTCCGGGGCCATCACCGAGACGGACGCCGTGTTGTTGGCCAGGGAACGCTCCGGCAGGTCCGACGCGGTGTCAGGCGCGAACGGGACCGTCACATAGACTTCTTGGGGAGTGTCGGCCTGCGGGACGGTCCACAGGACGGTAACTTCGGCCTGGCCTCCGGCCGGTATGGGTCCGCTAATGGTCTGGAGGTCCGCAATAAGCGCGCCCCCGCCGTCTGGATCGCCATGATAGAATCCGACCGACACGTCAGCCTCCGCCACGTCCCCCAGGTTGCGGATGATGGCCGTCAGTTGAACGACGCTGCCGGGAGCAGGATTGGCCTCACTGACCGAAATATCCTGCGTCGCCACGGCCAGGTCCCGGGCCACGGTACGTCGCAGCACGCACAGGTCTGTCTGGTACGGCTCCCAGGCATTCTCGCCGTCGGTCCGGATCCGGTCCTTGTTGTAGGCCAGGGCCAGTTCGTCGGAACCGACGTACGTTACCGCTAGAGACCTCTCGGTATCGTGGTCCGAGGTCAGGGCAAGCGGGTTGCCCCAGAGATCGAAGCGTGGGTCGTACATGACGGCGAAGATGTCGGCGCCCTGGCTTTGCGTGGAAAGGTCAGTCCAGACCAGGGAGATGTGTCCACCTTCGCTCCGAGCAAGGCGGAAGTCCACCGGTTCTAACGATTCACTGCTCGTTAGGACCTGCTGAAGACTGGCGATATCCAGATCACGACAACTGACTAGGTCACCGTCCCTGTACCAGACCAGCAGGAAACCGTCTGGATCGCACACAACCTGGGGATTGGCATCACGAAGAGCGTCATTGGTCAGTCGACGGGGCTGTGACCACTGAATCCCGTCATATGTCAAGGCATAAAGTTCCTCACTGCTCTGTGTGCCAGTGCCGGCAGCATAGACGTACGTGGCTTCGACGCCGTTGTAAGCCAAGGTAGCGTCGAACATGCGCGCGGTTCCCGTCGCTGCCGTGCGGACCCCGGACCAGGCGCTTCCGTTCCACAGACTGTACTGGATAACGTTGGGGGCATTGGGATCCTGCCGCAAGATGTCATCCTTCTCATTGGAGAGCCACATCACAAGGGCTGTGCCATTCTCGGCGGCAGCGAGGGAGGGGCTGAAATCCAAATGGGAATTGCTGGTCAGTATCTCTGTGTTCCAAACACCGCTGCCGTCGTCATGCGCAGCTACAGCGATCTCCACGGTCGAGGCCATGCCGGCCAAATCCACGTCGTCCGAGAGTGGCCGTCCAACGTTTGCCCACGTACAGAGGACCTGGCCTGTGGGTAGTACCGCCAGTTGCGGCGAAAAGTCCGCCGTGCCATCGTCGTGGACGGGAGACGGCAGTTGCCAAATCGCATCGTCTGACTCACTAAACACCAATTGCGTACGATTCATGCTGGACCGATTCGGATCATCATAAAGCCAAGCCATCCATAGCTTACCGTTGGCGCTGGCCATTGCAGGCTGTGAATCCCTGAAGATATTGGCCTGTAGCACTTGTTCTCCAGTGAAGCCGTTACCCTCTTCGCCCGACTGGGCCGTTGTCCAGGCGAGTCCCGTCTGCCTGAAGACGTCGGACTCGCGTCTCTGGCCGCTTGGCTCCGCTGGCGTACTGGAAGTGATATCGCGCTGAGGGTGATGCTTGACGGAAGGCATCCACACTGCATAGTCGGGACCAAGATAGCCCCGGTCCATCAATTTGAATCTGTGGCGGTCGAAGTCCAGACCGGTCTGCTCCGACGATAGAAGACACGGCCCTGTGGATCCGTTGATGTCGCAGAACTCCCACCGATCGTCCCACAGGGTTTTCTCCCACCACAAGAAGTAAACCTTCACGTCTGCCCAAACGACTACGCAGAATTTGCGCAACGATTTCTCGGGGAATGCAAGGAGTATCTTAGGTCCACCGCCAATGGTTAGCTCCCCTCCTATAATACCCTCCACGCCGGCACCGGCAGTCACTGAAACCATGGGGTTGATACTTATGCAACCTAGCGACCAGTCAGGAATTCTCTCTTCCTCCCAGTCCAAGAACTCGATAGCGCTGACCGAATTCAGGTACACCCTGGCATACCCGTAGAGGGGCCACCATTTACCCAGGGGAATTCGGGGGCTCTTCTTCCTGAGGTCGAGCGTGAGAATGCCATAGGAGTCCCATTTTCCATCGCGGTACTCCCAGTAAACGTGGCCAAGATAGGCGTTTCCCCCCAAGGACATGCCCGCTATGGTGAAATTCGCTGTCGTGTCCCCCCTCGCATGCTCGAACTCGGCAGTCCCACCTAAAACCCTTACGTGACCTTCTGTGCTTGCACTGATCCCGCAACCGAAACCTCCGAAAACGGGAATCCGCTCTGGGATGATTGGAAACGCTCCCACAGTGGAATCGTCCAGAAGATTCACGGTGTAGTCGGGAGTCAAGTACGCAGGGTCCGGTGGTGCCCCCCCCCGTCTTGACCCGGTTGGCGCGCTTCTTAGCAAGTCGAGAGGGACCCCCGGCGGCGGTGGGATCACCGAGAACTGCGCAGTCACCCAGTCGGATTCTCCAGGATCGAGGCCCTTCGAAATGGCCCTGAGCTTGAGCGTACCGCTGACGCCGAATTCCGTGCCCATGTCGAAGCGGTGGGATACCTCAGTTTGCCCTGATGCACATGTGTCGTGGTATGTACGCTTTGGAGTTCGCCACTCAATTCTGTCTGGCTCCAAGCCGTGCCAATCGATCTTCACTATCACGTCGGTGATCCGCGATACTCCGTCGAGGAAATAGGAGTGCTTTTCATCGTCGAAATACGGGCTACTGACACCCACGACCTCCGGTGCCGGGACAGTTTTGATGCCCACGACTTCGCCTCTGCCGGAACCGGCGGAGTTTCTGGCCGTCGCAAAAATATGGTACGTGGAGTCCGGCTCCAATCCCGTCACGGTCTGCCTGAAGGTGTCGCTGTTCGGCACCGACGGGGTCCAGCCCGTGTACTGCAGGGGGGACAGGACGGTGACGTCCACGATTCTTGTTACCCCAGAGGGGGGCGAGACGACGCCAAGACGGTTGAGTCGCCCCTGCCGAATTGCGTTTGACTGGAGACTGGGCACAGCAACCTGTCCACTGCTGGCCTGCTGGTATTCGAACTGATACCGGTACGGCTGCCCCCCGTTGTCAACAATCCGGCCTACAAAGGTGGCGTTCCTGGCACCCACATTGATGGCCTCCAGAGTGACCACCGTTGGTTTCTTAACGATTGGCTCGACCCTAAGCTTCATCGTGGTTATACAGACGACGTTGTTGGTTTCATCGCTCTCGTCCACCCAATTGGCGCAATCGATGATCCAGCCGACATAGTACTCTCCGCCCGGAATGTCCACTTGCCTGGGAGCGTGGAATGGCCGCCAATTGAACGGTTCATCAGGCGGGAGCTCAAAACCAAAGGTGCCGATGGAACCGAGTTGATAGTCCTCATTCGGATCGATAACCGTATCAAGAGAAGCGTAGAAAGCCAGTTGAAACACGCCGGCACGCTCCGTGCCCGCATTCTTGATGCTGCCGTCTATCGTGATCGAATCCCCGGCATCTATCTTCTTGGGTTCGAAGTCATATTGCATGCCGGCATCGCACAGGTCAACATATCCAGATGCGACTACTTGATATGACAATAGAACAATAACAACAACGTTTGCGATTGCTTTCCGTGTCTTAGTCATTACCGGCCCCTTCTCGTAAATCAGTTCTAGAACTGGAGAAGACGAGCAGTTCTCCTCGAAGCCAATGCTCGCAGTGATCCTGGACTCTTCAGATAAGTAGGCAGGTGCAGCGTGCTAGCCATGCCCATTCCGATGGTGAGGGAAACGATCCCACTGTTTGTGGAGAAAGCGGTCATCCATGACATAGAAGCCTCTCGGCCATGCGCGTCGATGCTCGGCAGACGCAGTACACACGGCACGTGCGGTGGCAGGCAAGTACATCCGCGAAGCGAAACTCCTGACCTCACTCTTCCGAAAGGCGCCTGCAGCGGTCAATATGTTCCTGCATCTGAACTGCTCCGAATATCCTGCGGTCCTGCCGAGGTGTCAATTGTGGTGACTACGTATTTTCATCCCTATGGAGCAAAGATGTCCTTCTCCCCATTCTTGGTGTAGATCTGGCACAAGTGCGATCGCGACCAAGACTGGCACGTGTTAGACCATCACATGAGAGATGATTAAAGAGAGATGCCTGTTGGATGCCAGCAATTGGACCGGTCTTACCAGCTTCAGCGATCACCAGGCGCGCGCCAAAGTGCGTGCCAGCGATGTACGTCTGGTCTTCGCTTGGTCTTCGGCTGATCTACGCCTGATCTCATAAGTTCTTATTTGGCCTTCGTTAATCATTTCTTTGCAGGGACTTACAAACAGGGGGGACGGATTAGAAATCCGTTGCTCTATCCAGCTGAGCTACGGGCGCCGCGGTGTTAAGTAGTGGTAGTGTAACGACTTCGCACGGTCGTTGTCAATGGCATTTCATGGGGCGTTGGAATTGGCGGCGGTTTCGGCCTATGGCGTTTCGTTGGGCGGCGCATCGGATCGGGTCAGGCGGAAGTCGTCGAAGTGCATCATGCCCCAACCGCCCGGGGTGGGGTTGTCTCGATCCCCAAAGCCGACGATCATCTGCCTGATGCGGGTCACGTCTACGCCGGCGGCCGCGAATTCGCTGAGCGGGATATCCCATTGCCTCCACAGGGCGGCTCCGACGATCAGCGGGTCCGGATGGTTCACGACCTTGAGGTTCCCCGCCTCGTCGGACAGTCCCACGTACAGGGTTTCCGGATCGTTGCCGCTCCACTGACTGCCAACCTCAGCCACCTCCCACGGACCGGTTACGTCGCCTTTGGTGGAGACACGCGAGAGTTCGGCGCTGGTGGCCGGGCGCCCCGAATCGCTGCTGACAGCCAGACCCACGTAGACGTCAAGCGACATGGGGATATCCACCGAGGAGCTGGAGGGATGGTCCGTGACGGGGACCCAGCGGACACCGTCGGGGCTGCGCCACGCCGTGAAGGTGTCGCCGGTGCGCGTCAGTCTGACCCAGTACGGCGCCTGGGGGCCCTCACACATCCTGCGTTCCGCTTCGCCCTCATCAACGGAGCGATGTTGAAACGACACACCATGGCCCGTCGTGACCAGCACGGCGGCGTGACGACCATCGTCGGCAAAGCTCTCGCGAATCATCACACCCGCCTGATCCCAAGGCCCCGTATCAGCCAAGCTGTCCACCCGAACGATGATCGAGCCATCACCATGAAGTCGTTTGCAGGCGAAGCGGAAGCGATCTTCGGTTTCCCACCAGTATGAGCCGACGCCACCCATGAGAAAACTGCCATCATCGCGTTCCAGAAAGGGGATCGGAATGCCAACGAGATGAAGCGTCAGCGTATCGACGCCGAACCGTGTCCAGTCCTGAGGCTCGGCCCAGAGGCGATAGGCCTCCGAATGCCAGGCGAATTCGGTATTGTCGTATGTGAACGGCATGGACTGCCGGCCGGTATGGGCAATGATCGGCCCGGGGGCGTAGGGCGATTCGAAGTAGCCGACAATCGAACCGTTGTCTGTGCCATAGCCGTCGATCCACGTATTGTAGATATAGCGGTCCACCTCGTCCTCGTTGTAGCTTTCGAAGTCGTCGATGATCAGGTAGTCGGCGGTCTGGAAGCTCCAGATCTTGCCCGCCGTAATCGTCCGGTCGGCATTGACTTCGTCGACGCGCCAGTAGTAGGTGGCGTTCCATGGCAACGGCTGCTCAGGGACGATGTAACTCGTCGCTTCTCCCGTTTGGCGTCCTCGATAGATGCCCTCCGTGGCGACCGTGGCCTCTCTGACCACAGTCTCGTCGGTCCCAAGATAGACGTCGTGCTCGACGGCGATAGCCCCAGCGTCCCAACTCAGCACCGACGCCCGGACGATATCCGTCAGTGCCCCATCCTGCGGCTGCGGCTCCGAGGACAGGAACGGGCTGCCGTACATGATTCGTTGAATCTCCTCTCGCGTCATAGCTCGATTGTAAAGCCGCACGTCGTCGATCAATCCGTCGAACTCGACCCCCACACACGTGCCGATCCTCAGAGGTCTGTCATCGCTCGTGCGAAGCACAAGCGGCCTACCATCGGGATAATAGCTGTCGACATACACATCCGCGCGGCTCGCCTCATAAACATGGGTCAGGTGTACCCACTCATCCAGCGGATCCGCCGGGACGTTCGCATCGATGCCCCCGTATTGCGCCTGCCATACGTGATCGATCTCGTGCGTTCTTAGCGAGAAACCCTCGCGCGTACCGTCGCCGCCCATTTCATAAAGGCCGCCTCCATTGAAGCGGCGCGCGTAGACCCACAGGGCAATCGTCCGTGGCGCATCTCCCCCCACGCCCAATTCCGAAGGCAGTTTGCCGATTTCGATGTAGTCGCCCTGCCCATCGAGGGCCAGGGCCAGGCCGTCGTAGCCTGACGTCCATTGCGGATCGCCCATCAGGGTCCCGTGATTGTTGCAGCCGGAGGAATCTATCGCCAGGGTCCCTTCGCCCTCCTCGAAGTTCCACCAGCCGACGAGATTGGGATCGAACTGGGTGCTCCGCGCCGGACCTGACGGGAACAGGAACAGCAGACTGAGAACGATAAGATAAGAGGGCTTCGCATACATGTCACATCCTCCCTTCGCATCGCTGGTAACTCGCTGTTCGCTTCGCCATGCAAGCCACTCGCCCGGCGCCGCCGGAGAGGCAAGGGTGCAGGACAAAGGGCTCGCCCCCTCATGATAGCAAACCATCCGGCCTGATTGCAAGGCGTTGCCTTGGAACGAGAGGAATATCTCATTCCCAGGCCAGATCCCATTCGACTCCGCTCAGGGCAGGCTCTTCACGTTCGTTCAGGATGACAAATCGGCGAGATTTCGCTTGACGCCGCGGGGTTATTATTGTACTATATTTACCTAACTTTGGTGCATATCGAATCTCGTCGAGTCAAAGGGTTCGAATCGTGGTCCAGGAAGCGAAGAGACTTGGCAGGTCATATCAGGAGAGGGATTCTGCGCCGCCCCAGCGGTGGCTCGGACATCACCAATTATGCAAAACGAACCCAATTCTCCCCGTTTCCAGCCTGAAAACAAGGATCTCTCCGAAAAACAAAGCCAAACGAACCCAATTTCCAGGGCAGAGGCCAAGTCCATACCCTCCATCCCGTGGCAATCCCCTGCTCTGGACTGCCATATTGGCACGACCTCGCGAACGCTACAATCCCCTAATCACCTTCCCAGAACACACTTACATCACACAACCGCTTTCGGCACGCGGTTTGCATCAGTTTGTTCCAGGCGCGGCTCGCTACGCCGGGAAACCTGAATTGATAGGGGATAGATGATGAAATTCGACAAGTTTACCTTGAAAGCCCAGGAGGCGTTGGCGACGGCTCAGCAGATCTCGATGGCCAAGTCGCACTCGGTCCTCTCGGCCTTGCACCTGCTCAGTTCGATTCTCAGCGACGACCAGGGCGTGAGCCTCCAGATCTTGAAGAAGATCGGCGCCAATGTCGGTCGCGTCAAGGAGATGACCGAAAGCGAGTTGGGCCGACTGCCCCAGGGCGCCAATCCGGGCCAGCTCATGCCCGACCCGGCACTGAGCCAGGTCGTACTCGATGCGCAGAACCGGGCCGACAAGATGGGCGATGACTACCTGAGCGTCGAGCACCTGCTGCTCTCACTGGCAACCGTCGACAGCGACGCCAAGGAGATCCTCAGCGTCAATTCGATCGCGGTCGAGCAGATCGAGAGCGCTCTGAAGGATATTCGTGGCGGCGCCACTGTCACCGACTCGAATCCCGAGGAGAAGTACAAGGCGCTGGAGCGCTACGGGATCGACCTGTTGGAGATGGCGCGACAGGGCAAGCTCGATCCAGTGATCGGCCGCGACGAGGAGATCCGGCGCTGCATGCAGGTGCTGAACCGGCGGACCAAGAACAACCCCGTCTTGATCGGCGAGCCGGGCGTGGGCAAGACCGCCATCGCTGAGGGCCTGGCCCAGCGGATTGTCACCGGTGACGTCCCGGCCGGCCTGAAGAACAAGCGCGTCGTGGCGCTCGACATGGGCTCCCTGATCGCGGGCACGAAGTTTCGGGGCGAATTCGAGGACCGCTTCAAGGCAGTGCTCAAGGAAGTCACCAGCTCGGATGGAGAGATTATCCTGTTCATCGACGAGTTGCACACCGTCGTCGGCGCCGGCAAGGCAGAGGGCTCCGTCGATGCGGGCAACCTGCTGAAACCTTCGCTGGCGCGGGGCGAGTTGCGCTGTATCGGCGCCACCACAATCGACGAGTACCGCAAGTACGTCGAGAAGGACGCGGCCCTGGAGCGGCGGTTCCAGCCGATCGTCGTCGATCCGCCCAGTGTGGAGGAAACCGTCGCCATCCTGCGCGGTCTCAAGGCCCGCTACGATGCGCACCACGGCGTGCGCATCACCGACTCGGCGCTAGTGGCGGCCGCGACGCTTTCGAACCGTTACATCACCGACCGCTGGTTGCCCGACAAGGCGATCGATCTGGTCGACGAGGCCGCTTCGAAGCTGCGTCTCGAGAACGACTCGCTGCCGGCTGAGATGGACGGCATTCGACGCAAGATCGTCCAGCTTCAGATCGAGCGTGAGGCGCTGAAGAAGGAGACCGATCCAGCCAGCCAGGAGCGGCTCAAGAGCACCGAGGAGCAATTGGCCGAGTTGGAGGCCGACGACAAGAAGCTGACGACACAGTGGGAGTCCGAGCGAGGTGGGATCGATCAGATCAAGGCATTGAAGCAACAGATCGAGCAGGCCCAGACCCAGTTCGAGGACGCCCAGAGACGCGGCGAACTCGAAACGGCGGCCCGATTGAAATACGAGACCCTCACCAATCTCCAGAAGGAGTTGGAGGACAAAGAGGCGCAATTGGCCCAGTCAGAGAAGGCCAAGATGGTTCAGGACGAGGTCACGGCAGAGGACATCGCCCAGGTCGTTGCGAAGTGGACGGGCATCCCGGTCGCGCGCCTGCTGACCGGCGAGCGCGAACGGTTGCTCGAGATGGAAGATCGCATCCGGGCCCGCGTGGTGGGTCAGGCCGAGGCGGTCGCGGCGCTGTGCAACGCGGTGCGGCGCAGTCGGTCGGGGCTCTCAGATCCGAACCAGCCGATCGGAACGTTTCTCTTCCTCGGTCCGACGGGAGTCGGCAAGACGGAACTGTCCAAGGCATTGACGGACTTTCTCTTCAACGACCCGAACGCCCTGGTGCGCGTCGACATGAGCGAGTACATGGAAGCGCATTCGGTGGCGCGTCTGATCGGCGCCCCTCCCGGCTATGTGGGCTTCGAAGATGGCGGGCGGCTGACCGAAGCCGTGCGGCGCAAACCCTATTCGGTAATTCTGCTTGATGAGGTGGAGAAGGCGCATCCCGACGTGTTCAACGTCTTGCTGCAGGTCTTCGACGACGGTCGCCTCACCGACGGCAAGGGCCGCACGGTCGACTTCACGAACACCGTGATCATCATGACGAGCAACCTCGCCAGCCAGCAGATTCAACAGCTCACCGAGGAGGAAGGCGCCGACTGGGAGATCGAGGCGCACGTCAAGGACGTGCTCAAGCAGGTCTTCAAGCCCGAGTTCCTGAATCGAATCGATGAGATCATCGTGTTCGGCATGCTGGGCCGCGAGCACCTGCGTAAGATCGTCGATATTCAGCTTGGCCGTCTGGCCGAACGGCTCAAGGACCGCAAGATCCGACTCGAATTCACCGACAAGGCCCGCGACCAGATCATGGACGAGGGATACGATCCCACATTCGGGGCCCGGCCCTTGAAGCGAACGATCCAGCAGCGACTGGAGAATCCGTTGGCGGCCGAACTACTGGCCGGCACGTTCATTGATGGGGACACAATCCGAGTGGACGCCGAGGCCCACAAGTTTGCTTTTGAGAAGGCAGCCGATTCGTAGAGATGTACGCAACGCCTGAAGGAATCCGATCTGAGGCGCCGACCTCGTCAGCCGCGCGCCAGTGCGATCAGGCGTTCGGGGACCCTGCCGAGAGAGACGATTTCCTCGGCCCCGCCCCGGGCGATGGCTTCCTTGGGCATGCCGAAAACGACGCACGATTGCTCGTCCTGGGCGACGGTGTGCGCCCCGGCGTTCATCATGTTGAGAAGTCCGGTGGCGCCGTCATCACCCATGCCGGTCAGGATCGCCCCAACGGCGTTCGGTCCGGCGTACTTGGCCACCGAGTTGAACAGAACCTCGACGCTGGGCTTCTGCCGACAGACGGGTGGACCATCCTTCAGAGCGACGTAGTAGTTCGCACCCGAGCGACAGAGCAGCATGTGCAACCCTCCCGGGGCGATCAAGACGCGTCCCGGCACGACGCGGTCTCCATCGTCGGCTTCCTTCACACTCATGGCGCACTCTGTATCGAGCCGCTGGGCAAACGACGTGGTGAAGTGGGCCGGCATGTGCTGGACAACGACGGTTCCCGGCGCGTTGGCCGGCAAGGCCGACAGGACGCGCGTCAGCGCCTGGACCCCTCCGGTCGAAGCGCCGATGGCGAATATCTTGTTGGTCGTCTCGGTCATACTCAGACGCCGGGGTGGCGCCGCGCCGGGCGTAGTAGAGGCGCGGTGGCGGTCCATGCGGACCGTAGAGGCGGCCTTGATCTTCTCGACAAGAACCTTGCAGACATCACCAACGGTGAACGATCCGCTTGGCTTGCACATTACTTCCACCGCCCCGGCTTCCAGCGCCTCCATGGCCGTGTCACCGCCTTGCGGGGTCAACGAACTGAGCACGATGACGGGCATCGGGCGATGCTTCATCAGCTTGCGCAGGAACGTGATGCCGTCCATGCGGGGCATTTCGACATCGAGGGTCAGGACATCCGGGTCCAACGCCACGATCTTGTCGCGGGCGATATACGGGTCCGGCGCCGTCCCGACAATCTCAATCCCGGGGTGCTGTCCCAATTCCTGGCTGAGGATCTTACGAACAATCGCGGAATCATCGACCACCAAGACCCGAACGGTTTTTCTGATCGTCAACGTCATTTTCGTCCCTATCACAATCCATCAAGACAGCATCGTCACGTGCGATGACGATCAACAACGGCGCCATGTTTCGGCCAGCCTATCTGAGATACTTCTCCAGACCACTGGAGCGCACCGTGACGGTGCCGTCGGCCAAATCCAGGTAAAGGTTTCGAGCGGTGCCGCCGCCCACGTCTTCGGCATTGATGAACATGCCGTTGCTCCAAAGGACTTTGCGAATGGCCAGGTAGTTGCGTTTGCCAATATCAAATCCTTGCGGTCCCGTGGCCATAGCCGCTCCACCGGCCAGGCGAACGTCCATGCGCTTCTTACTGGCGCCCATGGAAACCATTTTCTTGAGCAGAAGCGCCATCCCGGTGTCCGCAAACATGAACGGACTGCGTCGCGCCCGATCCCCATCCATCTTGGAGGATGGCAACTGGTAATGCAGCATGCCGCCAATATGAGTGGACTGATCGTACAGGCAGACCCCAATGCACGAACCGAGAGAGTACGTCACCAGAACGTCGGAGGGGTCGTTGGAGACCTTTGCATCGGAGATATCAATCACTATTCGCGTCTTGACCATGTTGCCCCCCCCTACGATTTCATGTAAATGGTCGGCTGCACATACTTGAAGGCATGATCGATCCCGGTCAACGACTCTGAATGCCCGGTGAAGAGAACGCCGCCTGGCCCCAACAGGTCGTAGTACCGATTGATCAGACGTCCCTGGGTGGGCTTGTCGAAGTAGATCATGACATTTCGACAGAAGATGAAATCCAGGGGCCCCTTGACCGGCCAGTCCTCCATCAGATTCAGATACCGAAAGATCACCAGGTTTCGCAGGGCCGTGCCGACTTCATAACGCTCGGCGCCACCTTCGCGTCGCTTGGTCAGATAGCGGCTGCGCAACGGCAGTGAAATCGGCTCGATGCGATCCTTGTCGTAAACGCCTTTCTTGGCTCGTTCCAGAATGCGAGTGGAAACATCCGTCGCCAACAGTTTCACGTCCCAGCGGCCCTTGCCCTGAATCGCTTCGAGTAGAGTAATCGCAATCGAATAGGGCTCTTCCCCCGAGGAACACCCGGCGCTCCAGCCGCGAATCCGACATTCACCCCGCGCTTGTTTGGCCGTGATGATGCGGGGCAGCAACTGCGATCGCATGTACTCAAAGTGCTGATCTTCACGGAAGAACTTCGTCAGGTTCGTGCTCAGCGAGTCGATCAAGACGGAGAACTCTCGGCCCGACGGATCAGCCAGGACATGCTTGATATATTGGGCGAACGTCTGAAAGTGACCTTCGCGCAACCGCTTGGCCAGTCGGGCTCGGACCAACTCCTTCTTGCCCGCGTGGAGATTGATGCCACAGTGCTTGTAGACCAGATCGCTGATGTAGCGAAAGTCCTTTTCACTCAGTTCAAAATCCTGCAACGTCAGTGTTTGCATATGCGAAATCCCCCCGGGAAAGCGGTAGTGCTAGAGCGCCTGCGCCAGCTTGATCAACCCCGGAATATCCAAAATAAGACTCACTTTGCCATCGCCCATGATGGCGCCCCCGGAGAGCCCCTTGACCACACCCAAAGCTTCTCCAAGACTCTTGATCACCACCTGTTGCTGAGCCAGCAGATCGTCGACGAGCAAGCAACAACGTTTGCCATCCTCCTCAACGACCACGACCAGCGCCTCGGTCGGGTCTTCGGTGGTGGGAACCACGCCGAACAACGCATGTAATCGAACCAGCGGCATCAACTCGCCGCGCTCCAGGACCACCTCGCCCCGACCCTGCACCGAAGAGAGCTGCTGAGACGTGGGACGCAGACTGCGTATGATAGAGTTGATCGGGATAATGTAACGATGTTTGCCGATACAGACGACTTGCCCATCGATGACCGCCAACGTCAGGGGAAGCCGGATCGTGAAGGTCGTGCCCTGACCCGGCGTGGAGCTGATCTCAATCTTGCCGCGCAGCGACTCGATGTTCTTCTTGACCACGTCCATACCCACGCCCCGACCCGAGACACTCGTGATCTTCTCGGCTGTCGAAAGCCCCGGATGAAAGACCAGCTTGAAGACCTCATCATCGGGAAGATCCTGTCCAGGCTCCACGACGCCGTTCGCGACCGCCTTGGCCAGGATGCGACCCTTGTCGAGCCCCTTGCCGTCATCCTGAATCTCGATGACGATATTGCCCGCTTGGTGGAACGCCCGCAATTCAACGCGACCCGTCGCGCTCTTGCCGGCTTTGACACGATCCTCACTCGGCTCAATACCGTGATCCAGCGAGTTGCGCACCATATGGATCAGCGGATCGGCGATCTTGTCGACGACCGTTCGGTCCAATTCCGTCTCCTCGCCGATCGTGACGAAATCCACAGACTTGCTGGCCTTACGTGAGAGATCCCGAGCCAGACGGGACATCTTCTGGAAGACGCCCTGGACCGGCACCATTCGCATGGACATCGACAGTTCCTGCAACTCGCGTACGATCTTGCCCTGATGCGCGACCTTGCGCATCAACTCGTGATCGGCGGCCTGGTTGGTGCTGATCTCTTCACCCACCATGAGCTGGGCGATAACCAGTTCGCCGGTCATGTTGATCAGGTTGTCCAGTCGCGTCGTGCTGACCTTTATCTTCTCGTCGGCGTGCGCCCCGGAACTGGCGGTGCCTTTGGCCTTCTTCGACTCCGGCTTGTCCTCGAGAATGCTATCCAGCTTCTTGTCGACCTCCTGGGCCTGCGGGGTATCCAGAGGAATCACCGGCGCCGCGGCGCGTCCTTCGGCCGCCGCGGTCAGCTTCTCCAGCAGCGGCGGCAGTTGGGCCTGCGACGCCACGGCGGCACCCGACTCCATCGCTTCGGTCAGGCTGGCCAGCATCTTCTTGAGCATGTCGATCGATTCAAACACGACATCGCTGTTGTCCCCGGCCATGACTAGTTTGCCCTTGCGGGCCAAATCCAGCAAGTTTTCCGCCGAGTGGGCCAGCGAGCCGAGATCGGCCAGATTCAGGAAACCGGCCATTCCCTTGATGGTGTGGAACCCGCGAAAGATCTTGTTGATCAGTTCGTCATCACCCGGGTCATTCTCCAACTCCAGCAGGGCTGACTCGGAGGTTTCGATATGCTCGTTCGCCTCGGCGATGAAATCCAGGACCAACGCCGCATCTTCCTCCGGGATCGTCATTCCTTCCGATTCCGTCGGAGTCGTCTGCTCACTATCGACGGCGGCCGGGGCCGCTGGCGTCTCCGGTGTCTGGGCGACAGGATCGGAAGATTCGGAACCCACCGCGTCAGGCGCCGCTGCCTCCTCCGCCCTATCGAGATTGCCAATCAGGTCCTGCAGACTGCAGATAGCCTTGGATATCACATCCAGCGCCGTCGAGGTGTCTTCAACCTCACTCTGCAGAATCTGATGCATGGTCCCGGCGGCGTCAGAAATCGCGCCTTCCAGTTGCGTCTGCAATGGGCCGTATTTCTCTCCGAGCTGTCCGACAGTGCGACTGATCTGACTGAGGACGTCCTCGAGTTGCTGGGCATCCGACAAATCCGTAGGGCTCAGCATATTGACACAACAGGCCGCCTGCTCAACAAGCTGGGTCAACATCTCATTGTTGTTCATCGTCATTTCTTTCGCCACTTCAAAAACGTCAATTCCATTTGGGACAGCGCCGCATCCAATCGCATGCCTTCCTAAATCAGCAAGGGCGGCGCCTGGGGAGGCCTGCCCTCCCATGAAAAAGCCTTCTCCGCTTCGAGCACACGAAGAAGGATGTCGAATACCGTAATGATGCCTCGGACTTTCGCCTGGTTATCCACCACCGGCAGGCAGCGTCCGCCGTAACGGCGCATACTCTCGATCATACTGCCCAGCGTCGCTTCCGGCGTAACCGTCCGAACCGGACGACTCATCACCCACTTGATCTTGATCCCCAACGTCGCATCATCCTCCGAACGACGCCACTTGGCAAACATCGGACGCAAGTAGGGGCTGATGGCGCTCATGATATTCGAGTTTGAGATCAGCCCTTCCAACACCCCGTCGCCACCGATCAGCACGTACCCCGTATTGTTTTGCTGCATTTTGGCGATGACATCCTGTACGGTATCCTCGGGCGCGCTCCAGACCACCTCAGTGACCATAATTTCCTTGGCCGGCGTACGAAGCAGATCCGTAACAGCGGTGTCACTGGGATAACTGACGTGGTCCGCCAGGATCTGATCCATGAAGGTCGCGGTGGAAACAGGAGCTGCGACGGGAGGCGTCGCCACAGGCTCTGCAGCCGGCGCAGGCCTGGCCTCAACGACTTCTTCCTTGACCTCGGGCGCCGCTTCAGTCGCCTCGCCCACGACGGTTTGAACCACCGATTGGATGTCGGGCGGAATCTGCACCGCGGCCACAGGATCGGTTGCCTCCTCCGCAACCGATTCTTCAGTGGATTCGGAGACCGTCTCGGTCTTCAGAGGATCGCTCTGTTCGACTGCCTGAGCCGGCTCGGCTTCCACCGGGTCCGAGACCAGGGCCTCATCCTTGACAGGCGGAGTAGCCTTGGGGGGGTCCTCAGCAACGAGAGCAGGCTTCTCGGCAACCGCCTCCTGCGGCGGGGCCGGCGGGATTTGTTCGACCCCCTTGGCCTCGCTCGACTCCGGAACTTTATCGGGCTCCGGCGCCACGCTGGGCTCGGCCGACGGGCCCATCATCGCCTTCGGAAAGACCGCCGCACAGCGGAAACTCGGATAGGGCTCCACGGTCATTTCGTATAGCACGGAGATGAGTTCTTCATCCTCCGTGAGACCCACTTTGCTCAGGTCCTCCCACGGCTTGCCGATGAAGGTGCCGGTTTTGAGGAAGTGGTCGTGCCCTTCGCAATCCTCCCGAAAGACACGATCCCAGGAACCGATGAGCAGGTTGCCGACTTCGCGCGCTGCATCCGTCAAGTTCTCGGCGTCGTCGATGGATCCCCGTTTGACCTCTTCCCGGATCCGACGTTCGGGCAACATCACGATGACGCCCGAAAGAACGAACAGTCCACCCTGATCGAAGAGCAGGTGGTATGTGCCATTCAATGTGCCGGTGGCCTCGACATGATGGACCGCGGTCAGCTTCTTGAAGTGTCTCCGCAGATCTTTGGCAGCACCCGTCCCAAGATCCTGACGCTCACACGTCACCTCGGCACCGAACATGCCGGAGATGTCTTCGCAGAAGGCCTCGAAGGCCCCGTCAGACAACTCTGCTACATGTGCTTGTATGTCGGCTGTTGCAACTGCCATATGCTATCCACCAAATGCAAAGATCACAGTCTAGACCGTTGGCTCTTTGCGTTTCGTTTCAAAACCTTCAGTGCTTAGTTGTTGTTCTCGCGATACAGCAGCGAGAATCGAATCAGGTGTTCGTCCTCAAGGCTTCCGTTGACCACAACCTCATTGGCCCTCTCACCCAGACTGTTCTTGAGTTCCAACCCCTGAACGACGGAAGGGATAGAGACATCCACATTCCCGACCCTGTCCTGGATGCGCGCCTTGACCGCTCCCATGACCATATTGGCCACTTCACCCACCGCATCGTTGACATCGTCCTCACTGATCTCTTCGCTCGGATCCATGCCCAGCATGTTGGCCGCGACGGTCCGGGCGCAGTGCACGCCGCAACAGATCCCCAGACAGCCTTCCAGTTGCCCCTTGAAGGTGATCGTCCCCAGGAGCGTCGTGTCCTCCATCTTGGGGCCCTCTTCCTGGGCCTCCTCCAAAGCCATGAAAACCATCGTCTCGAACACTTCTCTTGCACTGTCAAGGACATGGTCCTTTAGAGACGTCGTCGTCACCATTGTTGTTTCTCCATCATCAACACTGTCGTGATTCCGCTTTACCTTGCCGCGGCCTCTGGGCTCAGAAGTCTCCGGCGCCCCGCGCCACACACGCTCACCTCTAACTAGTTCAGCAGCGGCGCCAGCTTCTCCTGGAATTTCTCCGGCGTGAAGGGCTTGGTGATGTAGCCATCGGCGCCATCGGCCATCACCTGATTGATGAGGTCCTCGCCGCTCTCCGTCGAGACCATGACGATTTTGGTCCCGTTGCAACTGGCCATCTCCCGCGCCTTCTTGACCAACTCAGTACCGTTCATCTCCGGCATGTTGACATCGCACAGCATAACGTCCACCGGACCGGCCTCGAGCTTCTGCAAAGCTTCGACACCGCTGCCCGCCTCTTCCGTCCGATCGAACTCCAGACCCGACATCCGAACGGTTCGCATGATGATCTTCCGCATCGTCGCTGAATCATCGACAATCATTAGTGACTTTCCCATGACACATCCTCACTTTCTGAACTAACCGCGAAACCACTACGCGCAATATTGGATCGATAGGACCTAACGAGACCTATTCCATCCGCAACGGCTGTCCCCCAGTCGTGCTGGATACAGGCCTCCTGCCCTTTTCGGACCTTCCACAGGGCCCAATTGGAACCCAACGTTCCGGGTAATTACGTCGGTCGTTAATGGCTGAGTCTCAAGTTGTTTTTGGCTCGTTTGCCTCTTTTTTCTCGCTCTCAGCGTTCACATCTTCTGCCCTCCAGTCTTCTGCCCAGGGAGAGATTCAGCGTCGCTGTCCTGTCGAAAGTTCAAGGACCTATCCCCAGCGGTCCGGGTGGGCCGCTGGGGATAGGTAGTATGGTCAAGCCCTAATTGTTGAAGTCGTCGAGATCACCGTCGTCCAGCGGGATCGCCTTGTCCGCGGCGTTCTTGGCCGTTACACTCGACCGCTTCCGTCCTTTTTGGGATGCACCGGCGATCGCATGGAACGTCTCATCCGACTTGCCGAAACTCCGTTCGGTCTGCATCCCGCTCGAGGACCGCCTCGAACGGTTCCGGGTGTTCGCTCCGACGGCACCGCCGACGAGAGTCACCAATTGCGTAACGACCTCGTTCATCGACTCGGCCTGGGCGCTCAATTCCTCAGAGGCGCTGGCCGATTCCTCGGCGTTGGCCGCGTTCTGCTGGGTCACCTTGTCCATCTGGGCGACCGCCGTGTTGACCTGATCGATCCCCTGGGCCTGCTCCTGTGAAGCGGCGGCGATCTCACTGACCAGGTCGGTTGTCTTGCCCACGCCCTGGACGATCTCATCGAGCACTTTGCCGACCTCAGAAGCGATGTCAACACCGTTACGGGCGTTCTTGACCGATTCCTCGATCATGCTGGAGGTGTTCTTGGCCGCTTCGGCCGAACGCATCGCCAGGTTCCGAACTTCCTCGGCCACCACGGCAAAGCCCTTGCCCGCCTCGCCGGCCCGAGCGGCTTCCACCGCTGCGTTCAACGCCAGCAGATTCGTCTGGAACGCGATCTCGTCGATCACCTTGATGATCTTGGCCGTCTCGTCCGAACTCTTCTGGATCTCCTGAATGGCGGTGTTCATACGACCCATCGACTCGGCGCCCGTATCGGCTGCCTTGCGGGCATCGCCGGCCAGGGTATTGGCCTGCTGAGCGTTATCGGCGTTCTGCTTGGTCATTGAGGACATCTCTTCCAGGCTGGACGACGTCTCTTCCAGACCAGCCGCCTGTTCGGTCGCCCCTTCGGCCAACGACTGAGAAGCCGACGAAACCTGACTCGAGGCCGCTGCAACCTGCTCGGAACCTTCGTTGAGACTATCGATAATGCGCCTCAGCGCCGAGATAATGCCCCGAGCGATGAGAATCGCCGCCACGATGCCCATAATGATCGCCGTCAGGGACAAGATACTCACACTCAGCTTGGTGGATTTGGCGGAGGCCAGCATGCCAGCGTTAGTCTTGGTCACGACATCACTGACGTGATCGCTTGCCTGGGTGAGGAGTTCCTGGACCTTGTTCAAACAAGGCTTCGTCTGCGTCACGAACACCTGGCCAGCCTGGTTCATACCCGCCAGGGAGGTGTCGGCGGCCGTCTTCATCTGCTCCATGTGATGCAACGTCGCCTGCAGCGCGGGGACCGTCTTCTCATCGAAGACCTTCTTGGCCTCAGCCCGGCCCTGATCGCCCTGGCCCATGTGCTTGCAGACGTCGATCGCCGACTCGTGCAGGGTGCGATGGGTGAGAAGCATCTCGTCCCACGCCCGTTTCAGTTCGGCGTTGGCGCCGGCATATGCCTGCCGGGCATGCGCGCTCTTGAGCCATTTACCCAAAGCGCATTGGTCGGGGTCGGTCTCCACCGACACGGAGGCCTTCTCAGCCAAAAAGGCGTCGCGAATGACATCCGCCCACTTCAAATGGTCCACCATACGCGCGGCGATCAGACCGGGCAGTTTCGAATCGGCCGGCTCGAAGTGATCCCCGATTTCAATCGCCGATTCGTGCAGATGCAGATGGGGGCCCTCAATCGCCTTGAGAATCGCGGCCAATTCGGGTACTTCCTGCTCGGCATGCTGGCGGGCATCGCTGTAGAGCCATTGACCGAACGCACACTTGTGATCGTCGGTCTGGACGCTCAACTCTGTCACGCTGTCATCGGTGATCAGTGCGACCACCTGGTTGGCCCAGTTCAGATGATCGATCTCTTTGCGTGTCAGATTCTCGATCAGCTCGTTCTTGGCGATCACATCCTTGGCGCCCGTGTCCATCTGGCTCACGCCCCGGTAGGAGATGACACCCACCAGCGTTAGCAAAACGAGGACCAGACCAAATCCCATCGCCAACTTCTTGCCGATTGTCAGGTTCTTGAACATTGCATTGTTCCTTTCCATTCAACAACGTTAGTCACTTCAACGCCTAATACCTTTGCTCGATTCATTCGCTCGGGAACGCCTCAGAAACGGTCCAGACCGTCGCCGGCCAGAACCCGATCGATATCCAGGAGGATCTTGACCGAATCGCCGACCTTGCCCATCCCGAGGATGAAGTCCGTGTTCACCGACGCATCGAACTGAGGCGCCTCCTCGATGGCCGAACCGGCAATGTCCAGCACCTCCTGCACGCGATCCACAACGATTCCGGTGCTGCAGGTCCGAGTGCCCTGCGTGATCTCGACCACAATGATGCAGGTCTGTTCGGTGACCTCCGTCGTCTCCATCCCGAACTTGGCCCGCAGATCCACGACCGGAATCACCTGGCCGCGCAGATTGATCACGCCCTTGATGAAATGAGGCGTCTGCGGGACCGCCGTGACGTCGATGTAGCCGATGATCTCCCGGACCTTCAGGATCTCCAGGCCGTACTCCTCGCTCGCCAGGGCAAAGGTCAGATACTTGCCCTCCTTCTCCCGCGCCGCGCCGAGCGACTCCTGAGTCTGCGTCTTGGTTTCCGCCATGATCAAGTCTCCAAAATTGAATACTTCAACACCGTCCCAGCGCATTCCGATCCCGAGTCACGAAATCCAGAGGCGCATACGGGTAGCCACTTCTCAACTAAAGTCACGTCCGGCATACAGATGTCCTACGCGGACTTGATAAACACCGTTTGACCGAAGGGGCGTCATTAATTTCCTTTGATATCGCATCTGCTCTGCCAACGGAGGTACTTTCGTCCTAAACCCGGCATGCATTAACCGGCCGATGACTCGCGATACCTAGCCAATCCCTGGGCCTCCCAGCCAGAGACAAGCTTAACACGCCCCGTCCACCTCTTATCCCTTGTCCTTACCGCGCAAACACGCAGAGCGCGTGTCACACCCTCAAAACCACTTAATCACCCCTCGGGAAATAGATTTATCAAGTCTGCTTTACATTGCACCCGTAGCACTTCCGGGGTGAAAGACCCCGTCAATGTGGCAGAGCTGAGAGTGGAAATACGCTGCGGTGTGTCTGGACATTCACCAAGGCTGGTAGAACCGGCGCTGCGCCGGGCTCAGACCAATTCGGCGGTGGTGTCGGGAATCCAGGCGTCGCTACCGTCGGATAGCTCGATGTGAAACCAGCCGGGACGCTGTTCGAGCAGATCGAATTCCGTGCCGGCGTGCAGCGGGTCTTTGAAACTGGGGGGATAATTCGGACCATCGCCCTGACGCGCCACGATCTCCGAGGCGGTGACCACCCCGCCAATGACCTTGCCCTGCTGCCGGGTCCCGACGACAACCGAGGTGAGCAGGCACAGCCAGAGCACACCGGCCAGCACGGCGACGGTCGAGGTCGCCGGACCACGACCCCGCCAGACCATCAGCGTCCCCGCCAGGCATAGACCGGCGAAACACAGGCACGCGAGGGCGAACCGGGTCTTAACAGAGAAGTCGTAGTGCCAGAAGAACAGCGTCTGCAGCACGCGTTTCTCCGTCTGCACGGCCACGCGGTCGAGGCGCCGCGTGCGGGCGAAGGCAAGATTGTTGCGGATACTAACATCGGAGCCGTCCAACTGCAGGGCGCGCCGATAGTTCAGGATGGCCCGACCGAGATCATCGGTCAGAAAACACGCGTTGCCCAGGTTGTAGAAGAGCTTGGCGTTGCGGACCTGGCCCTGTTCGACAATTTTCTCATAGAGAAGGGCCGCGCGCGTGTAGAGTTCCTGGGCCCGACTCGACTCGGCGGCGGCATTGGCCTGCTGGAACGCGCTGTTGGCCTCGTTCAGCAATGCATAGAGTTGCTGGCGCGGCAGCGCGGCAGTATCGGACCCATCAGACCTGCTCGCGCCGATCCCGACGACGAGGAGAACTGCCAACAGCACGATTTGTGTCCCGCTTATCTTCATTGTTTCGATTTCTCTTCCACCGCCTGGACCAGGTCGAGCACGTCGTCGATCTGAGCCGTATCGACCCGAGTATCGAGGGCCGCGTAACGGGCCGCCTCGAATTCGGAGATCTTCGCCCGGAATCGGTTGGCCAGTTCCATGTCATCCGTGGCATCTGCGACAAGGTCACGACAATCATCGGCTGTCAGCGAACCGGCGGTGCGACCGAACCGATCTCCCAGATACCCTTTGAGCGCCGCGGCCTGCAGATCGGGTCGTTGCTCGGGCGGAACCGAAGCGAGCGCTTTGAGCCGCTGCGCCGCCACTGCGCGGGCGCCGCGACGCCGCTTGCGAGCGACCGCCTCAGGGCTGGTCTTCGTAATGAGCTTGAAAACGACGCTGGCGACAAACCCAAGCAATGGAATGGACCACAGCACCGCGTAGCCGGGCCGGACCAACGCCGAGACAGGCGAAAAGGCTTGGTTAACCAGGACCTCCGGCCCATAATGGTTGGCCGAGAAACCTTCCCGCAACGCCTGCACCGACCGGCCCACGGTGCCGCCGCCGGTGCCTTCGACGTCGGCATTGGTCAGAACTTTCGTGGGCGCCACCTCCAGTGGAATCGCTTCGGTCGAAGCGACCGCATACCGGCCCGTTTGCGTATCGAAGTAGGCCAGTGGAATCGGCGGAATCTCGGTCACCATGTCGCTGTTGGCCCGAATCGTCTGCGTGAAGACCTTTTGGCCCTTCTCCTCCACAGGCGAGGCCTTCTCGGTGGGGATCTTGAAGTTGCCGCCCAGCGCCGTCTCCAGGTCGGGCCACTGCACCGGTTTCAGATAAGGATGACCCCCGATCCGCAAAGTCAGGGTAATGGGGTCGCCCACGCTGATCTTCGTCGGCGTCGCGGCCGCGGCGATTGTATAGGGCCCCACCAAGCCATAGAAGGCCACGGGCCGACCCACCCCGGGGAGGGACCGGACTTCCAACTCGATCGGATCCGATTGAACGCTGAACCGTCCGTAGGTCGTGCGGATGGGATTGAAGATCTCATTCGTACGAACGCGCCCGGTCGCGATACTGGCCGAGACGGTGACGGGATCGAGGGTGATCCGGCCGGGCCGTTTCGGGATCAGGACCTTGTCGAACGAGATGATCGCCGTGTCCATGCCCTTGATCATCTGGCGGTTCTCCGAGACCACCACGGACACGCCATGAATCGTCACCTCCGTCTTGGCATAGGCCTGAGCCGAACGCGAGACGTCCTCCAGATAGAACTCGTCGGACTTGAAGACCGGGATATTGAAGGCCGCGTCTTTGGGCTGGACCGCCTTGACGAACCACTTGATCGTCAAAACGACGGGCTGGCCCACATAGCATTTCTGTGTCGAAACAGTCACTTCCAGATCGAGTCGATCGGTGGTCCCGGGCTCGGCGACCGTCACCTCTACGGGATTGGTCTTGTAAGTCTGTCCATCGACCACCACCGTGACACTGGGCAACACCATCGTCCCGGGCTTTTCGGCGGTGATGGCGTAGTTCTCCGAGTAGGTCACGACCCTTCGATTGTTAAGCACCTTGATCGAATTGCCACTGCCGGTTCGTTGCGGCTGAAACGGGGCCAGGAGCGCGATATCGACCCGCTCGGGCTTGCCCCCGCTGACCACGACCGAGTAGGTAAACCGCTGGCCCGGATAGATCGTCATCTGGGACTCCACCTGCGCATGGACCTCGACCCGCGCCAGCGCCTCGGCGGCGCCTGCGAGCAGGACAATTGCGACCACTAAGATGGTTCCAACAGGGCGCTGCATCTACCAGTCCTTTTCGACCTTCTGGGTCGCTCCCCTTTGAAGAATCCGTCGTTGTTCCTTCTGCCGTTGCTCTTTATCCAGGATTTCGCGTGCCGTCGCGTCCGGCGGCTGGATCTCCTTCTGTTCCGGCGGGCCCTTCTGCGACTCCGGCTGCTGCTGATCCTTGGGCTCATTCGGGTCCTGCTTCGGATCGGCATTCTGCGCCTGGTTCGGGTCTTGTGGTTGGTTGGGGTCCTGTTGCGATTGCGACTGATCCTGGGACTGCTGGTCCTTTTGCTGATCCTGTTTCTGTTGCTGGTCCTTCTGGTCTTGCGAGTTCTGCTGCTTCTGTTGTTCCTGCTGCTTCTTCATCTGATCGAGGATGTCCTTGATCGTCAATCGCGCCACTTCGATATTCCGCGCGGCCTTCTCGTTCTCCGGGTCGATCTCCAGGACCCCGCGCCAGGAGGTGATGCTCGTTTTCATATCGTCCAGGGCCTTCTGCAGATCGCTGTCGCGCTGCTTGGCGCCCCGCTGAAAGAAGCAGTTGCCCAGGTTATACTTGGCCTTGCCCACCAGCGTCATGTCCTTGCTCTCGGCGGCCACCTCCTGGTACAGATCGATCGCCTCGCCCAGATCGTCGAGTCGGTAGTAGCTGTTGGCCTTGTTGAACTTGGGCTCGATCGCCGAAGGTTGCTCGACCAGCGCCTCATTGTACTTGTTGATCGCCTCGGTGTACTGGCCCTCGGCATAGAGGGCGTTGCCCTGGCGCACCATCGGCCCGGTCGAATCGGCCTGCGCCGATGAAACCACCGCCACAGCCAACAATGCGATCGAAATAAGCCTATGTCGCTTTCTTACGCTCACTGATCAGAGCCTCGCAAATCAGCAGGAGTATTCCAAATGCCACGAAGATTTGGAACTTCTCATCATATTTCATCATCGTCATCGACTCAAGCTCGCGCTTGGCAGCCGAGGCGACCAGGTTGTCGTAGATCATCCCCAGGTCCATCGTCGTGCCCGGCTCGACCGAGAGGTACTTGCCCCCCTCGGTCGCGTACGCCACCTCGCGGAGCGTGTCGCTATCGAGCTTGGTCCAGACCTCCTGACCCTGATACTTCATAAAAGTCGTTTCCCCGTTGGGCCCGGTGATCGGGATGCGCGCCCCGGTCGTGTCGTTGCCCAGACCGATCGCGATGATGCGGACCCCCTCTTCGGCCGCTTTCTGCGCCGCCTCGACGGGGAAGCTGTCGTGGTCTTCCCCATCGGTAATGAGAATCAGGTCCTTGTACTCGCGACTCTGCTTGTCGAACACCTCTTCGCCGGCCTTGCGAATCGCGTCGCCCAGCATCGTGCCCCCGCGACTGGTGCTCTCGGTCGAAATATCCGCCAGCGCCATGCGCACGAACGCATAATCCTGTGTCAGAGGGCACTTGACCGTCGCGTTGCCGGCGAAGGTGACAATCGCGATGCGATCTCCTTTGAGCACTTCCAGCAGATCCAGGATGGCGATCTTCGAGCGCTCCAGCCGGTTGGGCTTGATGTCCTCAGCCAGCATGGATCGGCTCGTATCGAGCAGAATCGCCACGTCCCGACCCTGCCGCCTGATCTGTTGGGGACGCGGATTCCACTGCGGCTCGGTCAGCGCCAGAACAATGCAGCCAAACCCGATCACCAGCAGAGATGCCTTGAACACCTGTTTCTCCAGGCTCACGGCCGTGTTGATCTTGCCGAGCATCTCATGGCTGGCCAGCACCTTGAGCGCCTGGGCCTTGCGCCAGAAACACCAGGCATAGACGGGCAACAGCACCGCCGGCACGATGAAGAGCAGCCACAACGCCTTGTCATTTCCCAGATTCATGTCTTCGTGTCACTATCCTACGGGATCTTGCGAAAAATCGTACAACCGGCCACCATCTCCAGGCCCAACAGCACCAGCGCCGGCAACGTCCAGCGTCCGAAGTGCTCGGCGTACTGCGTATACTGCACCGACTTGACCTCGGTCTTCTCCAGCGCATCGATGCGTTTGACCACATCGCGCAAGGATGCCGCGTCGCCGGCCCGGCTGTAGAAACCGCCGGTCTTCTCGGCAATCGCCGTGAGCAACCCCTCGTCCAGGTCGTCCTGCGTCGGCATGCGGTAGGTCCCCAGCGGCGTTTGCACCGTCCGAAAGGCCTGGTCGGACCCGATGCCGATCGTGTAGATTTTGATCCCCCACTTCTTGGCCAATTCCGCCGCTTCGAGGGGTTCGTAATCGCCCTGGTTATTCCGACCGTCCGTCAGCAGGATGATCGCCTTGCTCTTGATCTCAAAGCCGCCCGACCCGGCGCCTTCGGACTCGTCCTGGCCCTCAAAGCCCAACTGCGCGTTACGCCGCTGGATCTCTTCCTCGGCCTTCTTGAGGCGGGCGGCCGCCAGGGCGATGGCGTCGCCGATGGCCGTGCCGTCTTCGTGACGCAAGGTCACGATCTCCGTCTTCTTGAGAAACTCGGTCAGCACATTGTGACTGAGGATCAGCGGACAGACGGTATCAGCGTACCGCGCGAACGTCACCAGGCCGATCAGGTCGCCCGTGCGGCCGCGCAGGCCCTTTGTGTCCCCCGTGACGAACTCGGACAGGACGCGTTTGACCACCTCCAGGCGATTGAACTTCTGTCCCTCGTAATCCATCTCGGCCCGCATACTGCCCGAACGGTCCACGACCGCCTCGATGGCCACGCCTTCGGTGGATATCTCGGACAGGACCGTTCCCTTACGCGGTCGCGCCAGGGCCAGGATCAGCAGGGCCAGACACGCCAGGCGCGCCGCCACCAGTAACGGTCGCAGACGCAGCCGCCAGGAGACGGGGCAGTTCTTCATATCGATCAGGCTGGGGAATTTGACGGCGGCGCTGCGTCGGGTGCGCAGCATGACATAGCCCAGCAAGGGCAACGTCAGAAACAATAGAAAAGCCCAGGGGGTATACCACTGCATCTACGCCACCTCCGGCCGCACCGACGGCTCGGCTTCCACGCCGTCGGTCACGTCAACCATGCGCTCGTCCGACCGGGTCCGTTCCACAAAATCCTTGACCAGATCGAAGGTCCGCTGGATCTGCTCGGTGCTCGGCGCGTGCTTGGCGAACTTGACCAGGTCACAGTGCGTCAGAAACTCTTCCAGCACTTTCTCATCTCCAGCCGCCAGAACCTTGGCCCATTGCAGTTCAAACAGGAACTCCTCCGTCGTTCGTTCAGGCGCCTGCAGATCGAATCGATCTTCGATGTAGTATCTGAGGATGCCACTGATGCGCTCGTAGAATTCCTTGATCCGCCCGGCCTCGACGAGGTCGTCGGCCACCAGGACCCGCAGTCGCGCGTAGGCAATCTCATGGGCGGGCTTGAAGATTCGGGCCAACTGCCTGATGCGCTTCTGTCGCAGGAGCCACCACGTGATTGGAATCATCACGACGCCCACCACCAGCAAGCTCCACAGCCACCAGAGCGAGGTCTTCTTGGGCATCACCACGACGCCTTCGATATCTTCGATCACCAGTTCGACCCGTTGATCGCCCAACAGGGACGTCACTTCCACGCCGATCGGCTCGCTGCTCAACTCGTGCCTGGTGTCGGGTTCGTTGACGTCGTGGAATTCAAAGGTAAAGGCCGGGATGTCGTACTGACCCGACAGGAAAGGCTCCAATTGATATTGGGCGGTCGTCACGACGTTGTTCTGCGCATCGAGTCGGCGTCCCAGGTTGTCCCAGTTGACGAGCCCAAAGCTCTGCAGCACCTCATCGACCTTGGGCATCTCGATCTCGTAATTGGGCTGCACGGTCGCTTCAAATTGGAGCCAGACCGTCTCGGCGATCGTCATCTTCGTTCGTTCCAGCCGGACGTGAACGGTGACGGGGCCGCGCTCATAGACCTTGTCGACCTCGAACTCCTTCTGTGCCCGAGAAGAGTCCGAATCCCGGTCGCACCCAGTGCAGGTCAGCAAAAACGCCGCCAGAGCGATCAAGACCGTTCGTTTTGTGAAACGCGAGTAACTCATGGCTGCGGCAACGGCGCCTCCGAAACTCCCTGCTCGGCCGGGGCGAGCACCGACGTATGGATAATGACGTTATGCTTGTCCATCATCTCCTTCATATAGCCGCTCTGGACTTCCTGACGTTTCCGGCCCAACAGTTCCTGCATCACCTGCTCTCGGACCTCCTCGAATCCCTTCTGCCGCGCGGGATGCTTCTGCTCGACCTTGACGATCTCCCAGCCGGCCTCGGTCTGGAACGGCTTTTCCAGAACCGCCGGAGACTCGGCCGCGAAGATAGCCGCGTTGATCTCGTTCGCATCCCCTATGCCGGCGACTTCGGCACCCTCCAGCACATCGGCGGCAATCGCCCCCCCGCTATCTTTAGTGTCTTGGTCCTTGGAGAACTCTTTAGCCAGTTCTCTGAAGTCTTCTCCATCCTTGATCCGCTTGAGCAGATCGGTCGCCTGTTGCTTCTCGCCAACCCGAATGTGACTGATCTTGGCGCGAGTCGGGTCCATGTACCTGCTCTTGTTGGCGTCATAGAACGTTTGGACATCCGTCTCAGTAATATTGATCCGCGCCGCGAGCTTTTCATTCATCAATTGTTGACTCAAGACCGAGCGCGTCACGTCTTCGAGCACCTGACGGGTCGCCGGCTTCTCGGCCAGCCCCTCGTCCAGAGCCTGACGATAGAGGATCTCCTGGGCCAGCCAGCTCTGGAGGAACTCCTGCTTCGCCTGGACATCCTGATAGCGGTCGAGCAGGCGTTTTTTCTGCTCGCTGACCTGCTCGGGCGCCATGAACGCCACCATCGGCGCCAACTGGTTCTCAATCTGCCGCTCAATAGCCGCGTCGAGGCCAGCCTCGGTGATCTTCTCCGGGCCGATCTCCGCAATGACCTTGCCACCGGCCGGCTCAGATGGATTCAGGCTCGTCCGATCCATTCTCTCGTAGCGCAGGGCCGAGAAGTTGCCCAGCCGCTCGAAACAATCGCTGACGTGCGTCTTGATCTGTGAATCGAGGTCGTCGAGTTGGGCGGTGAGTTCGCTGCGATAGTAGCTCTCGATCGCTTCGCCGTACCGGCCGGCCTTCTCAAGTGCGGTTCCGATCTGGAACAGCACGCGGGCCCGCTCGGCTTCCGTGAGTTCGGCACCGGTCAGGTAGTCCTCCCAGGCCCCGGCAGCCTGTGCGTGCAGGTTCCGCTGGGCCAGCTTGTTGGCCAATTGCTTGACTTGTTCCTTAGACAGTCGCACGTCCCCCTGCTCGGACGCTGCCGGTCCGGGCGATAGCGCAACGACCAGATTGGCAGCAGCAAGCGCCGCCACAACCAACAGGAGCGAAACCGTCCATACACCGGCCATCGAACCCCTCGGCTTCTTCTCAGGAAGCGAAAAATCCAGCTTCTCTCCCATCGTCTTCTATGTCCTCACTCGGTCAATCATATCAGCACACATCACAGACGGCGGTGCCGCATGTGGAAGAATTGGATCAGATCGTTAATGTAAGGCTTGTCGGTCGCGATCGGGATCAGGTCGACGTTGACCGAGCGGAGTACACTGCGCAGCTCGTCGAAACGCCGGGCGCTATGGCCACCATATTGGCGGCGGAAACGCTCGCTCGACGTATCCACCAGCATGATCTGGCCCGTCTCGGCATCCTGGATCTCGATCAGGCCCACCGACGGCATCGCAATTTCCACCCGGTCGCGCACGGGCACCGCGATCACATCGTGACGTTTGTTCAGAAGCCCCAGCGGCTTCTTGAAGTCCGTCTCAATGAAATCCGAGACCACAAAGATGGTCGCCCGCCTGCGAATGACCTTCGCGACATAATCGAGTGCCAGCGGAATGTTCGTCTTGCGCTTGGGCATCGTGAAGCTCAGCAATTCGCGAATCAGGCGGAGGATGTGCCGGCTGCCCTTCTTGGGTGGGATGTACAACTCGATCCGGTCGGTGAAAATCAGCAATCCGACCTTGTCGTTGTTCTTGGCAGCCGCGAAGGCCAGCACCGCGCAGAACTCGGCGGCCAGTTCGTTCTTCAGCTTGCTGACGGTCCCAAACTCACCCGAGGCGCTCAGGTCTACCGCGAACAGCACGGTCATCTCGCGCTCCTCGACGAACCGCTTGATGTACGGTTTGCCCGTCCGGGCCGTGACATTCCAGTCGATCGTGCGAATGTCGTCGCCCGGCATGTACTCGCGGACCTCGTCGAACTGCATCCCTCGGCCCTTGAACACGCTCTCATACTGGCCTGCAAAGCTCGCGTTCACCGCCCGGGAGCTGTAGATCTGAATCTGCTTGATGCGCTTTATGAGTTCTTCAGGTATCATGTTTCAGTTTTGAGTGCTTGGTTTTGAGTAACAACGGAAGATCCGGTGCTCGAAACTCGAAACTCCACGCCTAGGGCACCTCGATATTGTCGAAGATCGTCTTGATGACGTCCTCGCTGGTCTTGTCCTCAGCTTCGGCCTCGTAGCTGACGATCACGCGGTGCCGCAGCACGTCGAGTCCGATGCTCTTGACATCCTGGGGCGTGACATAGCCGCGTTGTTGCACGAAGGCGTGAGCCTTAGCCGCCAGCGCCAGGAAGATCGTCGCACGCGGCGAGGCCCCGTAACTGATCAGATTCGCCAGGTCCAAGCCGTACTTCTTCGGATCGCGCGTGGCACAGACGATATCGACGATGTAGTCCTTGACCTTGTCGTCGATATAGATCTCATCGACAACGGCGCGGACCTCGGCAATCTCGGCCCGCGTGATGACGGCACTGACATCGAGCTTCTTATCGGTCACGGCCATGCGGTCGAGAATCTCCCGCTCCTGGCTCTTCTCGGGATAGTCGATTTTCAGTTTGAGCATGAACCGGTCGAGCTGCGCCTCGGGCAGCGGATAGGTCCCCTCCTGCTCGATCGGATTCTGCGTGGCCAGCACCAGAAACGGAGTCGGCAACTTGAAGGTCTCCTCACCGATCGAGACCTGCCGCTCCTGCATGGCCTCCAGCAGAGCGCTCTGGACCTTGGCCGGGGCGCGGTTGATCTCGTCGGCCAGAATGATATTGGCGAAGACCGGGCCCTTCCGTGTGTAGAACTGCCCATCCGACTGACGATAGATCTGCGTCCCGATCAGATCGGCTGGCAAGAGATCGGGAGTGAACTGGATCCGCCGGAACTCGGCGTCGATCGCCTTGGACAGCACGGTCACCGCCAACGTCTTGGCCAGCCCCGGAACCCCTTCCAACAGAATATGCCCATTGGCCAGCAAGCCGATGAGCATCCGTTCGAGCATGTAGCGCTGGCCTACGATCACCTTGTCCATTTCGGACAACAGCGTCCGAACGAACTCGCTCTTCTGCTCGACCAACGCCCCAATCTGCTTCACGTCCATCGCCATAAAGACTTTCCCCTATGCACAATCGAAACCGGTAAGTCCCCCACGAGCCTACCCAGTCGTTCGGACTGGTTTTGCCCTACGTGGATAAACGTAGTTATTACGTCGGAGACCCTGGAAATGTTCTTTATTACGCGAAAACCCATGATTGTTCAACCCCCAACCTGCTCGCAGCGAACTGCAGGATGCGCCTGACGTGTGGAGATGGATTCTGGGCGGCCAAGGGCTGGAGCGCGCCAAATCGCTCCCCATCGCGGTTGAGCCCCATCACTCGCAGGGCCAGGGCGTGTTTTTCCTTGAAAACCAGCTTCAGATAGGGTATGGAGGTTGGTGGAGCGGGTGCGAATGCGTCGCGGGTGTCGGTGCCGCGGGAGTCCAATGACGGCCGAGCACACAGAGAGGCACGAACATGCGAATGCTGGCTGAAATCCTCGATGATGGCGGGAAGATAAAACTGCTGGACGGTTCTACCTGGCGCATCGACCCGGGGGACATCTCTTCGGTGCGCACCTGGACACCGGCCATCAAGATCGAGGTCGTGCTGCGCGACACCCAAGCCCGGTTTGGCTACCAGTTGATCAACAGAAACATCGACGCCTCCGCCAAGGCCACAAGAGTCTGAAATCCGCAATCGTCAATCTGTCGTCCACCACCCGCCTACTCCGCCCTTGGCAGGGTTGCCATCTCCGGGGGCATCTGAACGCCGATGACTTCCGCCTGCGCACAGACCTGGCCTTCGGCCGAGAGGGTGGCCGTGATCACAGCCTTCCTGCCTTTGAGTTCCTTGATGCACCCTCGAACCTCCAGGGGCGAACCGGTCGGGGTTGGACGCACGTAGCGGACGTGCAGTGACGCGGTAACGAAGCGGATCGGCGGGTCCGTATCCATCGCACGGTCCTGAGCCCGATAGACGGCTGCACAGGCCGTGGCCATCGCGTGGCAATCGATCAGCGAGGCGATCAGGCCGCCGTAGATGAAGCCTGTGATTCCGCAATGGTACGGCTTGGGCTCGAAAACAGTCACCGTCTCGTCGCCCTGCCAATGCGTCTTGATCTGCAGGCCATGCTCGTTCAGTCGCCCACAGCCATAGCAATGGCTGACGTCGTCGCCGTAATAATCCTGAAATACCTTCTCTTGCATGTGACTCTCTCTTCAGCCAAAGCTTCGATGCGGGGTCTCCGGAGCCATAACGCGCTACCAATCTTTCATCCAATCGAGCGAATCGGCCGGTTCGGCGGGCTGGGACTGTCGATTCCAGCGGAGCGTCCATAGATCCTCGGCGCGCACGGGCCGGGTGCTACCATCCCCGAAACAGATATTGACCCCGTTCCTGTGACGTCTCATGACGTAGCAAACGATCTGGGACCAGTTGCCGATATTGTACATCTGCTCTTCGGTCGCCGCCGCGGTTGGCACCGGATGACTGTTGGTCGGCCAGGCGTTGTTCCACCGAGCATCGCCGATGAACGGGACCTCGTTGATATTCCGAACATCCATCGTCGCCCACGTCTGATCGGTATTGATTCGATTGCCGCCGCCGTCCAGTGAGTCGCGCAGCCAGGAGTTCTCGCCAAAGCTGCCGATCCCCCAGTCGCTATCATCCATCCACTCGGCCTGCGCCACGTCGATCTGCCAGGCGTTACGCGTGAAGCCAAAGTAGCTTTGCGCTTGCAGGCCCGTCGGGTTGAGGGTCGAGACCTTGGTGGCCGAGGGACAGGTCCGCATCTTGTTGATGTCGGCGTAGTACGGCCGCAGCGTCTGCATGTAGGTGGTGTTCACCGTACCCCCTGCGAAGTACGGCAACTTCGAGTTGTGGTCGCCCGCATAGAGTTGGTAGCACAGACCCCACTGCTTCAGGGCCGCCATGCACACCGTCGCACGCACCTGCCGCCTGGCCATGTTCAATGCGCCGGTCAGTATCGCCATCAGCAACGCGATGATCGCGATGACAACCAGTAGCTCAACCAGGGTGAAACCCCTGGTGGCAACGTTCCCATCCTGGCTCTTTGCGGCAGACATAGGCACCCTCACACGGCGGAGACCCACCGGAAATCGATTTTCGTCATCTCAGGGCCGTAACACAGATCGATACTTCCGCCAGAGGCTTTGGGCCAGTTGAACGCTGTCGCCCCGAGGTCGATCGGGGTGGACGGCCTGGCTGTCCGACCACTGTTGCATCCAGGGTCGTATCGCCTTGTCGAAGGCCTGGGGATCGAACGCTCTTCCCTGACGAAGATCTGCCTTGGCTTGCTGAAGAGCCTTCTCCCAGCGCGGCAGGTAGAAACTGGATATCATGCCCGACCATTCCTTGTGGGCGTAGTCATCGATCACCAGCGACTCCCCCCACAGCGTCAGCACGCGGCGGGCGTTCCACTGCATCCTGGCTTTCTCGGTATCCGTGGCGCCCCAGCGCTTGGCGTCTTCGAGCCAACGGCCCAGCAAGAACTCCTCGCGCGTGGCCAGCAACGCATCGATGTCACGCAAGAGATCGAGAAAACGCTCCGACGCTCGCTCGAAGGCGGGGATGTCTTTCTTCTCAAACGCGGTCGCCATCTGACGCTGAATATCACTGGCGTGGCCGGAAAGGCAGTGCCGCGTAACCTGGACCAAGTCGAACTGATACGTATCAATGGACCGGAACGTGTCAGCCGCCTTGAGAAGGTGCTCCCAGGCGGTCGCCATCTGCGCGACATTACTGATCGGACCGCGCGGCTTCAACGTGGGCTTGGCGACAACGATGGAACCGCCGCCCTGCTGCTTGTTATAGGCATGGGCATGGAGCACACGCCAGGCCTGCTGCGCCTCCGGATGCGCCGCGCCGTAGCGATGATGGGTATACTGATCCAGCCACGCAGGGACATCGACCGGCTCGTCCCGCCAGGCCGACTCATACATCAGGTCATACACCACGGGATTGTAGTCTAATCCTTCGTTGACGAAGCCAAGCCCTGACAGGCGTCCCCCGTTCGGATCACGCCGGGCGCTGTAGAGATCGGTAACGATCTTGTCCAGCTCGCCTCCCATGTTCACCTTGCAGCCAAAGGTCTGGATATTGCACCAGAGCCAGGGTTTGCCACAGAAGGCGTCGGTGACATTCCACATGGGAGTGGATTCACAGAACAGGTCCAGCACGAGCATACGATCGTCATCGATCGCGTCCAGGAACGCCTTGAAGCGAGGCTGAGTCCAAAAATCTCGCTTGTACATGAAGGCCCAGCCCTGCAGGACCCACACCGCCTCGGGATCGCTGGAAGCCATACCGCTATAGATGGCGCGACTCAGATCCCTCAGGTAATCCAGGTCGCCTCGGGGCGGAACCATCTCGATGAAGCAATCGGCCGCGTAGAGGTGGTCCGATCCAAAGCGCCGCTGTTGCTCGGTCATCCACAGACCGGCGATCTCGGCAAACTTCGGACTCAACGGGTCCATGAGATGGGTCTTCCATTCGAGCCACTCGACCTCGTACGCCGTGGCGCCTTCGCCCAGAGCTTTCTGCGCGACCGGCGCCGGGACGTGACCGGTGAAACCTTGCACGATGGGAGTCATCCCCAGCTCGCGCTGCCGCGCCAGAATCCGCCGACCCAACGCTTCGTGCCGGGCGATCCAGGTCTTGGGCAAAGGACCTCCCCAGCCATCCAGACAGCCCATCCACTGGAAGGGCAAGAAAGGTGGGCCGGCCAGAAATTCGGCGACCTGCTCGTCGGTCATGCCCAGTTGACGACACACCGCCTGCCAGACCGCTTCCTGACCCGTGACCGACAGCGGGGCATTGATCCCGTTCAGAGCCATCCAATCGATGAGTTGTTCCCACTGCTCGAAATCCCAGAAGGGAAGCGAGTAGCCAAAGCAGCAGTAGTTCAGAAAGTAGCGGTGCCGAGCCCAAGCCGTGCGACGCACCTTGGCCGGGACGGTTGGCAGCGTCTGGGGGAGATTCAGTTGGCGACCTCGAAAGGAAACGTGGCAATGGCAGTGGTACTTCAGATACCAGTTCAGTCCCGTCGCCATGGAGATCGCGTCGTTGCCACCGATGATGACCTGACCGTCCCGCGTCTCGATCTCGAAACAATCCCGCGATCCTTGCTTAGGAATCCGGACGAAGACAAACGCCTCCTTCTGAGGGCTCTCGGGAAAGAGACGATCCAGCAGCCCTTCCGCGGCTTCGATGGCAGCACGGTTGTCTTGTTTCGCCGTCTCCGCGAAGGCCGGGGCAGAGGCGCCGAGACCGATTAGAACGCATGCAACGAGAATAAGAGATGGTGCGTCAGTCTTCATGCAATACCTCCTTGGGATAGACCCTGCCGGCGCGAATTCGTGACACGGCGCGCCGCAGTTTTCTCCTCGCCGAAGCCCGGCCCGATACTCTGCAACGTGCCCATCTATGGCCTGCATTGTCGTCTGAATAGAACCGTTGTTCAAGCTCAAATGCAGGCCAAGCCGGTTTCGGCCCAGGCGGTAGTCCACCATTTCCCCGACAGGGTGGAAATCCCTTGCTTTTGGCGCAATCTTTCCCTTCGATGAGCGACTGAGATTGCAGGAGAGTTGTCCTAATTAGCTTGCTGGAGGTGTGTCGTTATGAAGATGAACTTGCGGTTGGTCGTTTTGTGCCTGGCCCTGCTGGGACTCCTCATTCACGCAACGGGATGCGTCCACGTAGAGAACCCACCGGACAGCGGCGTCAAGGAACAGGTGGAGGTCCTGGGCGGAAGCGACGGCTATGTCTTGCTCAGACACGAGAACGGCAAGATTTACGTCGTTGAGCTTGCCAGCCATAGTGCGAACGAGGTGGTTGGGCTCCCTCAGGAGAAGAAGACGGAAATGGTGGTCTACTGAGAATCCGTATGGGCTGGCCGCCCGGGTTACGGGATCTCGCCGCAGCCGATGAGGAAAAAAGAAGACGGAGTCGCCCTCCTCCGGAACGACTCCGTAGCTTCAAAGTTAACCGCGTCCCCCGGACGCCGACAGGCGCCGATGGAAGGACCTCGGTCGATACCAGGAAATCGGGCGGATTACCCCTCCTCCGGAGTAGTTGCACATCGCGTCGGCCTAGAACGATCCGCCCTGGTTTCCGAGACTCAGCACGACCGGGACAAGCACCCGCACCAACCCTGTCGCGCCTTTGTCCATTCCGATCAGGGTGCACAGCCAACCGTTCGATGACCGGCGGTTGCCTGAAGCACCACAAATCCAGAATAATAGATCGGACCGCAGATAACAAGTACCTATTCACCCCACATTGCCTATTTTTTCGCACGCTACAGACTCTTTCCGTCCAAGCCCTGCGGCTGCAACGGGGTCAAATGCGGAGACTTGAAACGGCAAACCGCCCGTCTGTATCGTGACAGCGGCCCGGTCAGTCGGCTTCGAGACGCTTGACCTTGGACTCTCGCTTTCGTGTGTTCCATTTCGACAGCCAGGAGTCGAAGAGCACCATTTGCCCCTTCTCATCCTGGTCCAGACGAAAGATGGTGTTCCTTCGCCATTGGATGATTTCCTCCCTGAGCCCATCGGCCAACGGCTCGGGCAGGTTGAATCCGGACAGTTCCAATGGATCGCTTTTCAGGCGGTGCAATGAGACGGTGCCCTGCTCGGGATCGTAGACATACTTGTTGCCCTCCTGAATGAAGCCGGAGGGGCCCTGGTGCATCCACCCGGCAAAGTTGACTTTTCGATCGGGCGACAGGGGCCCGAGGGCGTCGGCGCCGTCAAAACCGAACGCCTCAATCTCGAATCCCAGCAGACTCAGGATGGTGGGGGTCAGGTCGACCGAACTGACCGGTCGAGTGACGCGGCGTCCTGGTTCGAGCAGATGCGGCGCTCTCAGACACATGGGAATACGGAGCACCTCTTCATAGGCGATCCTTTCATGGCCCTGAATGCGATGCTCGCCAAAGCCCTCCCCATGGTCGCCGACCACGCAAAGAATCGTGTTGTCGGCCAATCCAAGGCCGGCCAACTCGATATCCAGCGCCGCGAGGAATTGATCCGTGTAGGTGATCGTCTGCTGATATCGCTCGGCGGGCGTCTCGGCCAATTCCGCGTACCAGGCCGGGACCTCATAGGGATCGTGCGTCGCCGAGCACAGAACCGTCAGCAGGAACGGCTTGTCGTCCGACTGAATCCATTCTTTGATCGGCTCCAGCAGGGCAAACTCATCGGCGCCGAGGTAGCCCAGGAAACAGTTTGGGTCGTCCATGTCCTCGCGAGCCCAGAACTTGTCGAATCCCAGGTTGTGCACCAGGCCGGGCCGCGATTCGAACGTTCCCTTGGCCGACTGGAAGAAAGCCGTGCGAAATCCCATACCCTGCCGCAGGATCGTCGCGAGACTGGCGTAGGGCTCCTTCACAGGCACGGTCTCGCCAATGTCCTGACATGCCGAAGGCCGTCGGCCCGTCAACAGACCGAACAAGGCCTTGGTCGTGTGGGTGACCACCGAACGAACGTTGGTGAAAGAGACCCCCTGAGAGGCCAGGTCAGCCAGATAGGGGGTGGGATCATACGCATCGCCATCGCCTTCGGCCTGGTGGGTCGCCAGCGAAGTGCAGCTATACTGAACACCTTCCAGCACGACGACCACGACGTTGTGATTGACCCATCGAGGCTTGAGGCTGATCTTGACGTCTTTCGCACGCGGAAGCTGGCGTGTGGCGTTGCTGAAATCCTCCTTGGCCAGGTGTCGGTACTCCGGCAGAATGAATGCTAGGATGGCCCGGGATTGACAGTTGAACCGAAGCCCGGCCGCGGTGATCCACGCCGACCCCATGACCGAAATAGCTACGTGCCCGACCAAGGCCAGCACGGCTATCACCAGGGAAATGATGACGCGGCGAGCGAACGCTTCTCGCTGGCGGTCCGGTAATACCGGGCGAGCCAGAATTGAAAAGAAGAACGCCAGCGCCACCCCGCTGGGAGCAAGCAAGGCCACCGCCGCACCCGGCATCCGAATCAGATTCCGAAGAACGAGCAGGGATATATTGATCGGGTCGCGGATGAGAGGCAACAATTCCATGGGCAGGATCTGCGTGCCGGTGCGAATCAGCCAGGCGGCATTCACCACCGACCAGGTGCAAACGGCGGCGGCCATACAAAGCGCCGTGCGAAAGACCCACTTCTTTGGCCAGCGATAGCACATCAGGGCCAGAAGGACCTCGACCGTCAGCAACACAGCAATGTCGGTGAGGATCCAGCCGGCGTATTCCTGCACCAACCCATAGCGAATAGCATGGTATAGCTTGACGGTCAGGCTGCAGAACAAGGCAGCGAACACAATGGCGCTGCAGGCCCGCGGAGCCAGGGCCCGGTGCACGGCGCCGACGCCGGAGGAAAACCAACTCCAGCGACTTGATTGTGTACGCTGCTCATTCATGGGGGGACAATACTACAATTTGAGGCCCCTGGCAAGCCGCTTGCCGTCGCATCCTGAAATCCACGCAGCCTGCTATCCGCGATCCGCCTGCTTGAGAAAGTGTCGAATACCGGCCGCTGAGAACGCGACAATGTGTTCCACCGCGAGGTCCGCATCGAGGAAGGCCGTCTGCATTTTGTTCACACCTTGGGAGGCGTCCAGGGTATGGAGCAGATACATGAGTTGCCCAACAATGGACTGCAGACACATATCGACTCGCATATCGTCCAGATGGGGACAAACACGCTTAAGGTTGGTCATCATGGCGCTGCGTATCGGTTGAACCACTTCGGTCAGGAAGAAATCCCGGGGAAGATGGGGGTCTTCGTGCTCCTTCACAATCAGTCTCATCAGTCGCGGCCCGGTCTCCTCTTTCAGAAAAGACCCCACGAAGGCCTGGGCGAATGTGTCCACCAGACCTTCCAGGTCGAGACCGCCGCGTTCGTTCATCGGGGCCTGTTCCAGCATGTCGGCCCCTTCGATCTTCAAGGTCGAGAGCAGAGACCGGAAGACTTCGAGATAGAGTTCGTCCTTGCCGTGGAAATAGTAATTGACGGCCGAGACGTTGCACTGGGCCTGCCCAGTGATATCGAGCACCGTCGTGTGCGTATACCCCTTCTCGGCGAAGAGCCGCTCGGCCGCCGTCAGCAAACGACGTTTGGCCCCCACCTCACCCAGGTCACTGTCAGAAATCCACCGTGCTTGCTTCACCAGCATTCCTTCCGAAAGGCGTTTTCTCGGGCGCGATTACTGCGGTTCCGACGAATCACCGGCCCAGGCCGAGACGCTCTTTTCGAGGTTTAGGTATTCTCTCAACTCGCAGATCCCATGATTCACGAGCTTTTTGACATCCGCCAACAGAGCCCCCGATTTGCCGGCGAACCGCCCCGCGGTTTCCAGCGCGGTGAAAGGGAGCTGATGCAAAGGCACCACCTTGTCGACAAGCCCGAGCCGGAGCAGTTCGTCGGCACGAATCTGCTCATCGGATAACAGTAGATCATACGTATGGGTCGAGCCAAGCACCCTCCGAAAGAGGAACACGCCCGTGCCTCGGGGAATCAGCCCTGCGTGCGCAGCGGGGTTCTGCACCGTCGCGGTGTCGGCCATAATCCGGTAATCACAAGCGAAGCTCAACAACAGGGAATCCAGAATCATGCTGCCGGAATGGACGTCGATGAAGAACTTGCTCGACCCCATGATCCGGAGTAGGTATTGATCCAGTAGATCATGAACCTCCCGGAGGGGTGCGGACTCTATCCGGCCGTCGCGCAAATGGTCGTAGACCTTGAAACACCGACGGCGCCCGACGAAAGCCCCGGGTTGATGCACCAGCACAACGATCTTCACGCATGCCTCCAGAGAGACAACATCAAGATAGGCCAGGGCATATCTCCAGCCATCAAGGTGCAGGATCCAATCCGATTGAGCGTGCTTGAACTGGATGACCGCCACATGGCCGGCCCGAGTGGCGGAGAAGAAATCCGTCTCCCGGTCAAGATTCTCCATCTTCATTTTTGCTTCTTTCATCTCGGAGAAACAGGCCATCGCAGTGGCGCGGCGGCACTGATCTTCTCGTGCCTGTGGGCGAACTGCATTGGCGTTCAGATCGATATTCGTCTATGGGGTCTCCACCGCCGAGCATGGCTCCCCTCGGGCAAGAGCCCCGGCCAGTTCCATCGTCAAGCTTTCAACGAGCACTGCGACCGGAACGATCTCGCGGCATCGGTGCGCGTTTGAGCCGGCGAAGGCAAAGGACTCGTCCAGTCTTCCCTGCGCCGCGTTGGCCAAGACCTTGGCAATGCAGTACGGGGCCGTTCGAGGGTTGCAACTTCTAAGGCATTGGTGCTCGCAGTTGAACGGCACGGTCTTTCCCTGTTTGATCCTCTCGACAAAACTGTTGTTGATGACCCGTCCGGGAAGTCCGACAGGACTCTTGATGATCGTGATGTCCTGGGCCTCAGCCTCCAGATAGGCTCTCTTGAAGTTGTCGTGAACATCGCATTCGTCCGTACAGACGAACCGGGTGGCCATCTGGACTCCGGAAGCGCCCAACCGGAGGAAATGAGCGATGTCCCGTCCACTGAAGATGCCTCCTGCGGCGATGACGGGAATCTGCGGACCAAAGGAATGCGCCATCTCGACCACTTCGACAACCGTTTGCTCCAACGCCGGAGCAGTATGATCTGCAATACTCTCAGGAGAGTACCCAAGATGGCCCCCGGCTTTGACGCCTTCCACAATCACCGCGTCGGGCAGTCGATTGAAATGGCCTTTCCATCGCTTGCAGATGAGATGAAAGGCCCTGGCCGAGGAGACAATGGGAATCAATGCTATATCCGTGCCGCCAACGTACCCGGGCAAAGCCAGCGGCAATCCCGCACCAGAGATAATCAGATCCGCCTCTTCGCTAACGGCGGCCCTCACATGATTCTCGTAGTCGGCGCAAGCCACCATGATGTTGACGCCAATCGGCCCGTTCGTGAGGCGCCTTGCCTTTCTGATCTCCTGCCTGAGAACCTCTTTCCCCAACTCCCTGGCATCTGGGCCCCGAAGATCTCCCAGGAAACCCAATCCGGCGCTGGCAATGACTCCCACGCAACCCGTGTTGGCCACGGCAGAGGCCAGCTTCGCCCCTGACACCCTGACGGCCATGCCGCCCTGGATGATCGGCGGATTGATTTCCAGGTCCCTTATCTTCAGCGAAGGCAGGCCATTGTCGTGCATGCGACACCTCGTTAGCTACGGTTGATCCTATGCTAGAACACCGACGAAGAACATGCTTGGGGCCAAGCTCCGGTCTTCGGTCCCGCCGAAGATCGTGCCGCTCCAAGTACTCTTGCCGGCCGGCGTCCATTGCCCTTTGCTTGGAACCTCTCGAACTTAAACCTTCTTGCCTTTGCCGGTGAACAGGTCGTAGAGAATGGGCATCACAATCAGGGTCAGCAGGCCGGAGATCAGGATGCCGCCGACCGAGGCGATGCCGACGCCGTTACGCATCTCGGCGCCGATGCCCCGACCCAGCGCCAGCGGGAGCATACCCAGCACCGCCGCCATGGTGATCATAATGATCGGGCGGAATCGTTCGCACGCCGCCGTGATCATCGCCTTGTGACGTGGGATTCCTTCCTCTACGTGTACGTTGAACTGGTCCATGATCAGAATCGCGTTGTTGACCACGATCCCAACCATCATCACGATGCCCAGGATCACGAACATGTCCAAACTCTGCCCCCCGATGGCCAGCGCCCAGAGCACGCCGATCAGCGCCAAGGGCAGGGTCACCAGGATCAGCCAGGGCTGCTTGAAGGACTCCAGAATGGCGGCCAAGGTCAGGATCACCAGGATCACCGCCGTGAGCATCGCTCCGCCGAATTCGGCCTGCATTTCGCCCATGATCTCGTATGCGCCGGCATATCCGTAGTCATATCCGGGCGGGAAACTCGCCCTTTCGTCAATCCCGGCGCTGATCCGATCGACAGCGGTCCCCAGGGGCATGCCGGGGGCGAGATTGCTGAAGACCTTAGACACGCGCCGCTTGTCCTTCCGCGTGATTTGGATCGGGACAACCCGTTCTTCGACCCGAGCCAGGTTGGTCAGGAGCACGGGCTGTCCCGGCGCGGCCGGGAACATGAAACGCTCGACCTGCGCCTTGCCCTTCTGGTCAGCGAGTTCCACGACGATGTCATAGTTGCGGTCGCCCTGTTTGAAGGTGCCCGCGTCGAGTCCTTCGAGATTGGCTCGCAGCGTGGCGCCCAGCCCGACGGCCGGGATGCCCAGATCCGCCAGCACGGCGCGATCGGGCAGAATCGCCAGTTCCGGCTTGCCCGCACGAACCGAGGTATCCGTATCTTGGTAGCCCTCCATACCGTCGGCCATGCTCTTGGTCTCGACGGCCAGCGCATCCAGTATATCCAACTCAGCGCCGGCGATCTCCATCTCAATGTCCTGACTCTGCCCGCCGATGATGGCCGGCACATTCACCGTCACAACGCACTCGGGATAATCGGCCAGGCGCGAACGAACCTCGTCCCGAAGTTCATTGATGCTGATGTCACGTTGATCGCGATCCGAAAAGACCAGGAGCACCTGGGCCAGGTAGACGCCTTCGGTGGACTGGCCCACAATGCCTTCGACCTTTCCCATAGAACTGAGGATATGCTTGAGTTCGGGCAGGTCCTTGAGTTCTTCCTCGACCGCGCGAACGCGTTCCACACTGCGGTTCAAATCGTAATCCGTCGGATACTCCAGCTTGACATAGAGGATGGCCTTATCCGGATCGGTGAAGATGTCAAAGCCAATATCGCCGGTCAATGACAGGGCGTGGACCAACATCAGACCCGTCGCAGCCAGGACCAACAGGGCGGCCCAGCGATGACGTTCGTTGAAACTCAGAACCGCGCGGTACACCCCGATGAGCCCGTCCAGAAAGCGGTTGAAGCCGGCTTCCATGCGAGCCACCAGGCCCTTGCGTTCCTTCTCCACGGGCTTGAGCATGATCGAACAGAGCAACGGGGTCAGGGTGAAGGAGATGAACAAGGAGACCGCCGTCATGATCAGCATACTCCAGGCCAGGGGACGCAGGAACTGGCCGACCAGGCTGCCCATCGTAGCAATCGGAAACAGTACGACGATGTTGGTTCCGGCGCTGGCCAGCACGGCGATGGTGACTTCCTTGGCCCCCAGGCGGGAGGCCTCTTTGGGATCGCCTGTCTGGACCAGGCGCTTGGTGATCGCCTCCAGGACCACAATCGAGTTGGTCACCAGAATGCCGACGGACATACCGATCGCGATCAGGGTGGAGGTGTTCAGGGTGAACTCCGCCATCTGCATGAAGAACAGACCGATCAAGATGGTCAAGGGCATCGTAATCGCCACCACCATCGTCGAGCGGATATTGTACAGGAAGAAGAACAGAATAGCGGCCGTCAAGAGAACTCCCTGGCCCACGTTGATCCAGGCGCTTTGGACCGAGGCCTCGATGAAGCGGCCATCGTCGGTGGCCCAGACCAACTCCATCCCGCCCGGCAGTTCTTCCTCGAGTTCGCCCATCGCCCCCTTGACGCGGTTGACCACGCGGACGGCATTGCCATCGGCCTTCTTGATCACCTTGATGTAGATACAGGGGCGGCCATTAATGCGAGCCTTCTGCCGAAGCTCCTCGGTGGTCATGACGACCCGCCCAATATCGCGAATATAGGTCCGCTGGCCCTCCTCGTTGGCCACTTCCAGACCAGCAATGTCGGCGACCGCCTCGTACTCGGCGTCGAACTTGACGGTGTATTCCCGCCCATCCTCTTGGATACGGCCGGAGGGGATATTGCGCACCCCGTTCTGCACGGCTGTCACCACATTCATGCTGGCCAACCCTTTGGCGATCAGCTTGTCGCGGTCGAGCAGAACATGCACTTCACGCTCAGCGCCACCGATCAGCTCGACATCGGCGACCCCCGAGATAACCGTCAACCGGTCGCGCAACGTGTTGTTGGCATAGTCATAGAGTTCGTCCAGCGTGACATCGCCCGTCAACGCCAGGTGGGCCACCGGCGTGGCGTTGATGTCGAACTTGAGGATCTTCGGGTCCTCGACGTCCTCGGGAAAATCCGCCTTGATCAGGTCCAGTTTCTCCCGCACGTCCGTGGCCGCGATATCCACATCCACGTCCAGTTCGAACTCGAGAAAGCTCTGGCAGACATTCTCCATGCAGGCCGAGCTGACATGCTTGAGACCGTCGATCGTCACGACCTTGTCTTCGATCCGCTTGGCCACGTCGGTTTCGATCTGCTCGGGAGTGGCGCCGGGATAGACCGTCATCACCGTGATGAAGGGCGCGTCCATCTTGGGCATCAGTTCGAGCCCCATCTGGCGGGCGGCGTTTATGCCCAGCAGGGTCAGACCGATGATCAGGCAACTCATCGCGATCGGTCGGCGCACGGAGGCATCGGATAGGAACATTACTTTCTCTCCTGCTGCACAGAGACGCTCGTGCCTTCTTCAACCATGTATTGCCCCATCGTAACGATGGCGGCGCCGTCTTTCAGATCGGCTTCGAGCAACTCGATCCAGCCGGCGTTTTCGAAACCCGTCTTGACCGTCTTCTGCCGCACGGTGTCGCCCTCGACCACGAAGACCACCGAACCCCCTCCGCGCTGCTGGATCGCCCGAACCGGCACACCGAGACCCTCGCGACTATCCAGAACCGCGACGATCTGGGCCATCGCCCCGGGCGCCACTCCTGCGGGCGAGTCTTTGAGCAGGCACTTGACCTCAAAGACGCGCAGCTTGGGATGGATCGTGGGACTCTTGTAGGTGACCAGCTGCGATCCCAGATCGATGCCGGAGACCTGAATTCTCATTGCCGTCTGGTTGGGGACCACCGCCCCGTAATACTGGGCCGGCAGGAAGGCGGCCACCTCGAGCACCGATGTGTCGTCGATACGAAAGACCGGCAACTCCGGATCGCCCATCTCTCCCGGCTCCCGAAGCCGGGCACTGATCGTCCCGTTGATAGGAGCATAGATCGTCGCATCGGCCAGATCCTTCTCGGCAATTGCCAGGGCCGCCTGGGCCTGATCCACTTGCGCCGCCGTCAGATCCACCTGGGCGGTCGCCAGCTTCACCACGGCCTCGAGCTGCTCGTAGCGGGACTGCTGCTGCTCGAAGGCGTCCGCCGTCACCGCCTCTTTGGCGTACAACCGTTCAAACCGCTCGTAGTCCAGTTTCGCCTTGTGGAAGTCCACCTTCGTCTTATCAAGATTGGCCTCCGCCTCCCGCTGGGCGCACTGGGCAACCTTGAGAGCGTGCTGGTTGATCTGGACGTTCTTCGTCAGCGCCACGGCGTCGGTCTCGAAGAGCTTGGTTTGGCCGGCAATGACAGGATCGCCCTCGTCGACGTAGATCGCCTCGATCACCCCTGGAATCCGCGCCGCGACCATCGCAAAATGCTTGGCCTCGACGTTGCCCTGAACCGCCAGACTGCGTTCGAAGGTGCGCTTAGCCGCCGGAGTCGTCACGACCGCCACGCGTTGCTCGGCCGGCGTCGGTTCGGACGCCTCGCTGCCCTGGGCCTGGGCCTTTTGCTGATAGAACAAGTACCCCGCCACCCCCACGGACACGAACACCACCAGTGCCGCCAGGGCCTTGCCGGCCGGTCCGATCTTGGCCGTTTTCACCTCGCTCTTAGGATGCGCCGTCATGCTCTGGCTCCTCGTAATCGATCTTCGTTTTCCCCATGACATTCAACAATGTCGCCGTACCGACCTGATGCTGAAAGCGCGCGTTGATCGCCTGGACGCGGGCCTTGTCGCACTCGGCTCTCAAATCAAGCAGTCCGGACGAATTGACCAGGCCCTCGCGCCACTTCTGCTCCGTCTCGGCCAGTCGCTTGGCCGTCACGTCGTAGACCTGCTGGGCCAGTTCGGCCTGCTCGGTCACCGTGGTGAGCATCAGGTGGGCCTTGACGACCTCAAGCATGACGGCCAGAGAGGCTTGTTCGCGTTCAATGAAGCTCTTTTCTCGGCGCTCTCTGGCCGCCTTGTATTCGTTGATATTCGCAAAGCCGTTGAACAACGTCATCGTCCCCGACAATCCATACATCCACTGATCGGAGGTCTCGATGAAATCGTCCAGCGAGTCCGGGAACGAGACGAAGCCGAACAGTTGCGGCAGGAAGTTCGTCACGGCGACCTTGACTTGTTCCTTCCCTATCTCGACGCTGCGATCGGCAATCCGCAACTGGGGATGACAAAGCAGCGCCTCGACGATCAGTTCGGGCAGGGTCCCCGCCGGTGTCTCCAAAGGCCGCTCCGCTTTCAGCGTGAGCTTCGCCAGGGGCGACAGTCCCATCACCGCCAGAAGGTCGGCCTTGCTCTCGGTCAGTTGCCGTCGCATCCGGTCGCGCTCGAACCGTCGGGCTCGGATGAGGACCTTCGCCTGATCGGCCTGCCATTCACTGAGCAAACCCTCGTCATGGAGCGCCCGTAATTCCGTCTCCAGAGCCACCGCCGCGGCCAGATCGGCGTCCAGCGCCTGGTCCATTTCCTCCAACGACAGCGATTGGAAGTAGAGCAGCGTCACCTGGAGGACGGTCATCTGCTTGGTGTAATCCGTGACCAACTCGGCGATTTCCGCGCCCCGCTTGCGCATCGAGTACAAAAACCAGGTCGCCGGATTGAAGATCGACATATTGGCCTGCCAGGTCACCGTGCGGACCTTGTCGATGTTCAGCGCCGTGCCCCCAAGATCCAGGGAAATCTCCGGATCGAACTCGTAGTGCATATAATCGACACTGACGCGGGGCAGAAAATTGGCGAAGGCGATCTTGCGGTCCAGCTTGGCGATCCGCTGCTGGATCTCAGCACTGCGGGTCTCCAGGCTGTGCTCCAGAGCGAGCCGGACACAATCTTCCAGGCCCAGCGCGCCCTTCTCAGCCAACACCTGCTCGGTGACCTGCGCCAACGCCTGCGGATAGCTCTCAGCATGGTCACGGCGGACTTTGTCGCCATTGAATCTCCGGCACCCCGTCGACGCCACCAGCACCAGAGACACAAACAGGACACTTCTGATCGTTCTACTCGTCATGGTGTTGGCTCCCTGGCAATAGCAGACCGTCAATGAAAAGCTGCTCCGCCTTGACGAATGCCTCTGCGACCGCATCCGCCTCGATCTGGCCGGAGACCTCAAAAGCCATGGATTCCATATAGGCGTGAATAGCCTTGGCGGCCACCATCGGATCAACCGCGCGAAGGAGGCCCTTCTCTATTCCGGATGCGATCAACTCTGAAAGCCTGGCGTCCATTACGGCGTGGAATTCATCCCTGGACGTGTCCTTCTGCAGGCGACCTGCAGCGTAACACCCGACCTCGGCAAAATGGAGCGTGATGAAAGCCGCATGCTTGCCCAAGAGTTCCGGCTGACGCCGAAACAGGGTGCGCAGACGCTCGAGTTCATCGCCGGGGCCATCCAGGACGGCAAGAATGTCGGCCACAATCTTCTCAGTGTTGCCGGCCATCAGTTCATCCAGCAAGGCATCCTTGCTCTCGAACAGGTTATAGAGCGTGCCCACAGAGAACTCCGCCCTCTCGGCGATCTCCTGCATGGAGACATTGTGGTAGCCCTTGTCAGAAAACAGGGTCAGTGCCACCGTCAGAATCTCGTCCTTTTGCCTGAGCCGATCTCGCTGTCTGCGTGAGAGCTTCTCCTGCTGAGTCATGGTAGCAACCTCAGATAATGCATGAATTCGGCCTCATTAACTGTTTCCTTTATTCATATTATGAACTTATATTCAGATTCTACAAGAGAAGTTCATGGTTTTTTGGAATAAAATTTGTCCGGTTGACCACCGAGCAGCCCAAACGGACCCGAATGGGTACGGAAAATGGGTGCTTGGGCCCCAACACAGCTATTTTCTGCTTGAATGCCAAGCAACCCAAGTTACAATGGGAGAGCCACTTACAGTCGGGGTCCCAATTTGTGGGTCGTGGCTGGACTTGACCGAAGCAGTGCCGGAGAGGTGACAGAGTGGCCGATCGTGCTGGTTTCGAAAACCAGTGTACCTTAGGGTACCGCGGGTTCGAATCCCGCCCTCTCCGTTTTTTTCTCACCAGGGGGATCATCTAGCGGCTAATGCGTCAGAGATCGACGCGTACTGTGCGCGTACGTAGGTTACCGTACGCTAGTCGGGCGGAAGTGCACTGACACGCTGCGTGTTTAGAAACCACGATCGGGATACCGCAGCCAGAATGTCAAGCCGCTCGGACCAGACCCGCCGCCACCGATCTACCGTCGCCTCCGAGAGCAGCGGAATCTGCGGGGCATTGCCTGACAACGCGGCATCCAATTGCAGCGGTGCAGCAGAGCGAACCGCCCGGTCCGCCTCGCTGGGCAATCCGGAATCCATTCCCCAAGCTTCCAACGCGCCGTACCAGATCACGTCTTCGTCGCAACCAAGCGTTCCTTCAAGCCACGCCTCCTGGTCTCGCTCCGGGCAAAACAGGCTCACGCCGATGTCGCTTTCCTCGAAAACGCAAAACCAATCGACTTCCAGCACCGCCCCATCGCTTAGGACCAAGCGACCGCGCGTGCCTTCGGTGCCTGTGTAGTCGAAGACGAGACTCAGTTCGCCCAGCGGCGTCGCCTCGGCGCCGTAGACCTCGTACGTTCTTACGGTTTCCTCGACACCCACCGCGTCGCCACCCTCGGCCAGACGGCGTTGCAGAGCGGCCAACGTCTCACGATAGACATCCAGGTGCGACTGAGCGTCGGGGTCGATATAGACCAGTTCGTCCCCCTGTGGATCGCTGCCGATCGGATCGTCCTCGGACAGGATCGCCTCGATCGCACCAAGATAACACGTCAAGGCCTCAATGAAGTCGCCCCTCGCCTGAGCCGGTAGTTCGTGCCCTGCTTCGGCACGCTCAACGATGGACAATACGCCCAATAGGGATGCATGCTCATCCTCGGGACACGGGTCATCCACTTCGAGGGTTTGCGCCATTTCGGCCGCCAGCAAGCCCTTATACGCCAACAAAAGGCCTTTGAAGATCAGGACATCCCCATAGTCGATCTCGAGATCGCTAGCCAGACCGGTCTCGCCCGGGACAAGGTAGACGAGGAATGGGGCGGGGAAATCGGTGATAGAGCCCAACTGGGCGATAATGCCCTCCAACTCGGGCAGAATGGACTCGACGAGTCTCTGTCGCATCGTCTGGTGATCCACACCAGACACCCAGAGACAAGCGTCGGCCCTGTTATCGTCAAAGTCCCCCCGGCAGTCATAAGGAGCGATCGCAGCCAGGGGTATTCCGAATTCCTCGGCCAGCCCAAAGAGGCCGTCCCCGGTCAGGACATCGTTGTGATCGATGAAAAGCATCGCTGTTTTCGCAATGGCATGGAGCAGTACGAGTTCCCGATCACCTGGGCAATCCGGGCAACCGGTGTCATTGCGTCCCGCCTCGAAAATGTCACAGGCCTCAATGAGGCCGACCGCCGTTCCCTCGAACAGCCGAGCGCGACCGGCGATGACGTAGTCATCGGCCGTGAGTGCGGGCGCGACCGACACCAAAGTACAACACGTCAGAAGGCTCAAAGTGACAATTCGTTTGCCCATCCTCTGTCCTCTCCTGCATCCGATGTTGGTGCGCTGACGATTTCCAGGGCGCGGTCGAAGCACGCCCCGACGCCGGCCTCTTTCCGCCCTCCGCGTGTCAGCAGGTAGCGCCCGCGTACCACGAAACACTCGTCGCGCACATTCATTTCAATGTAGTTACTCTCCAGGGTCGCCTCAGGAGTTGTGACAACGGCGTGGCCGCGCAGGGTGACATACGGCGTGTTGCCGGCCAGGCAAGCGTGCCTGCACTGCACCTGCAAGGCGGTGCGCAGGCCATCACAGATCGTCCAACTCATGTTCCTGATCTGGACATCCGTGGCATTAGCCAGGTCGATGCGAGCGGACCAATCGGCCGCATCAGCGCGGAATTCGTCGAGAATCCCAAGCTGCCCGGCCCCTGAATCACCCTCGCGGCGTGGGACAAAAAGATCATGGAAATGCCGCAATCGGACATCAGCCTTGGGATTTGATGGAGACGCAACCGCAGGCCGCTCAAAGACCACCTGAAGATTGTCGATATGCACGCGTTTGCCTGACGCTGTTCTAAAGACGCCCGCCGCGGTGTCTTCGGCACAGAGATTGTCGAATGCGATTCGGTAGGAGACGTCCGACCCAGCCTCAGCGCTCCGGCGCCGAGCGGCTACGGGGCCGGTTTCATTGCTCTGCAAGGTCATCAGAGCAGGAGCTACGCAAGGTTCGCAACTGCCCTGCGACCCAGACAGGGTCCCATAAGCCACAAGCAGGGAAATGCCGCCGAACCAGGACGCTACCAGCAGGAGGAGGTTGCGACCCCGAAAGACGTCCGAAAATGCATTGTCAAAACCAGCTTTCCAATCCATGGATTCCGCTCTCTTAACCCGTCGCTATCGAATCAGCCGTGGCGACAGGCAATGGATCCTAAAATCCTTTTTCACAGCGTCTTACAATCGCTACCGAATGCAGCGCCGCGACCCATTTCGCTCGTTCACTGGGAACAACACGCCTTCAAAGAACCTGGCTTCAACGAGGACTTTGACTCCATGGCCTCGATTGAACCACCGTGTATATCGGAAAGGGCCCATCGTTAACATGAGGAAAACCAGGTAAAATAGGTGGCTTTCATAAACTAGGTGGTATACGTCGCAATCAGAAACAGCTAGACAGCAAGCTTTCTCTCGGTCGCCCGAACTCGACGCGCTGAGGACGCGATTCTTGACAAAAAGTCAGGGGGAACCTATAGTTGCGCCACTAGCCACGGCGGCGGCGGATGACGCCCAGGTATCGTGGCCCTATCCACTAGAGACCTGCTTGCGATGGCCGACTCATGACTGAATCACAACAGACCGCTCCCACAGCAAACACGGATAACCCCAGAACGGACACCCTCACCGCGCATCGGCCGCAGGAACCGGGCGTTCTCCGCTATGCGCAACTTCTGTGGAAACGTCGATTCATGATCCTCCTCGGCTCGCTCTTGCCCGCAGTGGGGTTGGCCTTTGCCATCCACGCCTGGCCCGTGGAGTATACAACCACGTTCGTCTACGAGCGTCCGCTCATGGAGAGCGAGTACAATGTCCTATTGCGCCGATTCTACAGTTCCGAGAACCTGGACAAGATTGTCAGTCGGCTCCGGGAGAAGGGGATCACCGAATACGCGGCAAAATTGGAGAACACGGAGACCGAGCAAGCGCTGGAGCGTCTAATCCGATTCAGCGTCTCTCCGGCCTACCCCACCCGACTACAGAGCACCGACCCGACAACATCGGAAGACATCAGCAAGTTCAAGGCTCAGTTACTCTCGATCGAAATCGTCGGTGATTCCAAAGATGATATGGCCGCGGTCTCCGAAGCGATCACGACCAACTTCGAGAATGTGCTTCCCATCTATGACATCCGGAACGACTTGAAAGAATCAATCCGGGACATCGAAGAACTAGCGGCCGAAATCGCCGACAGCCGCTTCAGCATGACGGTCGAACTCCAGAAGGAGAAGACCCGACTGGAGAAGCTGTCCAGCCTGGCCAAAGCGCCCTCCGAGACGGCTCAGAGCAATGTTGTGCTCCAATTCACCGAGGTGGCCGAGAGTCGCGAGTTTCTGCCCTTGCCCCTCCAGAGAGACGCCGTCCAATCGAAGATTATCGATTTACAGGAGACCCTGAGCAGTGACGAGGAGATGTACAGCCACTATCTCAAGGTACTGACGCTGAACGGTCGGCTGCTGAGCGAGATCGAAGGGAGTCTGCTGGTCTATTACACCGTGCCGGAATTTCTCAGTTTCCTGAATGAGCAGTTGCAGGCGTGCGACGAGAACGTCATGATCGACTACCTGAAATCCTATATTCGCAAGACCCGGGGCCTGACGCTCGTCAACACGCACGCGGGAGAGCAGCCGATCGTGTATCCCGTCCCCAAGCACGTCGTGAAACGGGGGGTCCTCGCCTTGATCGTATTTCTGATGATCATGACATTCATTGCAGTGGTCCTCGAGTACGGCCAGGAACGACGCCAGCACCTTGGTCCGCAATCCGATTCTCCGGCGTCCGGCGGATAGCCTGTGATTGCGACCCAGCGCCTCTCGTATCGTCGGCGAGAACGAACGGGGTCCCGTGTTCAGCCGCTTCCGATTCAGGTCCGCAGAGCAAGCCTATGACATATGACTACCTTATCGTTGGGGCCGGATTAGCCGGCTGCGTTCTGGCCGAGAGACTGGCCAACGAACTCCAACAGGCGGTCCTGCTTATCGAGCGTCGGGGGCACGTGGGTGGCAACGCCTATGATTTCCCCAACGAAGAGGGCATCCTCGTCCAGAAATACGGCCCGCACATTTTCCACACGACAAGCCAACGCGCGTGGGACTACCTCAGCCGGTTCACCTCGTGGAACGGCTATGTCCACCGCGTATTGGCGCAGGTCAGAGGCAAGATGGCGCCTCTACCGATCAGCATCGAGACCATGGAGCAGCTCTTCGATCGTCCATTCACCGCCGAGAAGCTCCGAGAGTACTTCGAGCAGCGGAGGGTACACACCCAACACGTTGAGAACGCCCGAGACGTGGTCGTCTCCCAGGTGGGCGAGGAGTTGTATGAACTGTTCTTCAAGAACTACACGAAGAAACAGTGGGGACTTTATCCGGAGCAATTGGGCCCGGAAGTGACAAAGCGACTGCCCGTCCGGTTCGACCGGGATACGCGCTACTTCACCGATCCACACCAGGGGCTGCCCCAGGAGGGTTACACCGCGATGGTCGAGCGCATGCTCGAAAGCCCGTTGATCACGCTTCGGCTCAACACCGATTACGCTCAGGTCGCAACCAGCGAGGATTACCGCCGCCTGATCTACACGGGCCCCATCGACGCGTTTTTTGACCATTCGCTCGGCCGCCTGCCTTACCGAGGTCTGAGTTTCAGATTCGAGACTCTTGGCACCGAGCGGTTCCAGGAGACCGGCGTGGTGAATTACCCGAACGAGCACGACTACACGCGTATCACAGAGTTCAAGCATCTCTACCTCCAGAGCCATCCCAAAACCACCATCTGTTATGAATACAGCACAGCCGAGGGGGCGCCGTACTACCCCGTTCCGACACAGGCCAACCGCCGGCTCTACGACAAGTACAAGGCCCAGGCGGACAAGCTGGACAACGTCCACTTCATTGGTAGACTGGCCCAATACGAGTATTTGAATATGGACCAGGTTGTGGATCGGGCTTTGGATTTGTTTGACAGGATTCGGACGAGTGACTGACGGTAAACGAGAGACAACGGCCGCCATCGTGGTGACATACAACCGTAAGGCGCTCCTGGCCCGGTGCCTGACGCTGCTCTTGCAGCAGACTCATCCACTCGACGCGATTCACATCGTAGACAATTGCTCAACGGACGGGACCTATGACGACCTGTTGAGCAGAGATCTGATTGGCCCGGCCAGCGCTGCCGACGGCGTCCCGGGCGAAAGCATCAAGGCGATCCCACTGCAAGCCTCCCCGGGGCAAGATGTGGAGATCCACTACGTACGGATGCCCGAGAACACGGGCGGCGCCGGCGGCTTCCACGAAGGCATGAGAAGGGGCCTCGAAGCCGGCTACGACTGGCTCTGGCTCATGGACGATGACCTGTCGCCCTCGCCCGAGGCCCTGGAGACCCTGATCAAAAAGAAGGACATCCTCATGGCCGCCCAGGGCCCCTCTTTCCTACTCAACTCCCTGGTCCTCTCGCAAGACCATCGGGACGGGCAGACCCTGGCCTTTCCTTTGCAGGAACTATCGACGCGGGGCTACCCCAAAACGGGCGTCTATCATTGGCGTCTGTCGGACGTTCAGAACAAGATCGAAAGGGGACTCTATCGGTGGGCCTGTCCGTTCAACGGCACTTTCGTACCGACGTCGGCGCTTCCGGAGATTGGTCTACCCAACGCGGATTTCTTCCTCAAGGGAGACGAGAAAGACTTCTTGTGGAGAGCGGCCAGAAAACTCGATCTCTACACGGTGATCGACAGCAAGGTGTACCATCCGAAACCTCCAGCCGGCGTGTTCGACTGGAAGCAGTATTACAACATCCGGAACATGTTCGTGGTCAACCGACACTTCAACTTCACGGCGATCAGAAATCTCAGACTGATCGCCCTGAGCTTGATGATGGGCGTGCGACATGGCCGAGGTGGAATGCGCCTCGTACTCCGCGCCATCAAGGACGGCCTTTCCGGACGCCTGGGCAAGAGAGATGACGTTCACACATGGCTGAATACCTCATAAACCCGTTGGTTCTGTACCTGACGGTTTGGTGCGGCGCCACGTTTCTGTACCTGGCTGGGTTGCACGCCGGCGTCTTTCCCAGGAGTGCATCCCAAGTCGTTTGGACCGTGCTCCTGAACGTGGGAACGTTCGCCTTGGGCTATCTGACCTCGAGCGTGTTCAGCCGACTCTCATGGCGGCAGAACCCCCTCGAAGCCCCCCAAGGCGTCGCGTTGACCAGAGAACGTTTGAGATGGTCGCTGAGAATAGCCCTTGCCTGCGGCGTTATCGCATTCCTTTTCTGCGCGGCGCGAATCGTCATTATCGCCGGCGTTCATAAGATCAGCCTGTTCGAATTCATAGCCGATCCGGACCTGTGCAGACGCAAACTGGTGGCCTATGTCGGAACGGGCGTTAACCAAACGAGATGGACCACGATCGCGATTTCCGTCACGAGCAGCCTCTTTTCCCTTGGCTTCGTACTACTCGGGATTCTCCTCTACCTTGGGCGTCGTTGGAGTCGGTATCTCTACCTGGTTTGCTTTCTGATTCTCTCACTGACCATCGGGATACTGAATCTGAGCCGAAAGGGTTTTGTCGTCAACCTGCTCTTCCTTACGCTGTCCTATGTGTTCATCCACCGCCTTTGCCGGCTGAAGAAGACCTCCGAGGTCTGGAGACATTTGTGTATCCCCTTCGCAGCCGTGATTGTCCTGTTTGTCGCGATCGATGTCCTGCTTGGCAAGAGCCAGATGTATGGTCCACGTGACAGGCTAGCCGGCTTCCTCTTCTCGATCTACTGGTACATCGCCGCTCCAATGGCGGCATTCGGTGAGTTCCTGACCCGCCAGGAAGACGTCTACCTGATGGGCCAGAGTCTGTTTCTCCCCTTGTACAAATGGCTGTCGAGATTCGGCCTTGCCCCCCCCGCCTCGATTGCCCTCTACAGTGACAAGGTATATATTCCTTACATGGTCAATGTGTACAGCTATCTGAAGAATATCCATGAGGACTTCGGCATACTGGGCGTGGCCGTCGTTCCCTACCTTCTAGGCTGGATCAGTTCGGCGATGCGGCGGAAGGCCAACCTGTTCCTGCCCTACCTGAATATCTATCTGATCCTGCTGGTTCTCATCATTTTCTCGTTCTACAACTACCTGTTCAGCTCGAATCAGTTCTATCTACAGGCCTTCTTCGGCATGGCGTTCTTTCGGTTCCGCCTGACGGGCCTGGAACGCATTGACATGTAAATTCGGTATGACTGCCCAGATGAGAATATTGAACTGTATCTCAGACAACCGGTTCGGCGGGCCTCATCGTCGAAACTTCGCGATTGCCAAGCGTTTGCAGCGCGAGGGCATCACGACGACGTTCCTCTTCGGACATAAGGAAGGCCGGATCGTCGCCGACGACGCCGCCCAGCATACTTATCTAAAGCACATGCAGTTCATGCGACGCAGGCGTCCCGTGCTCAGCCTCCTCGCGTTTTTTGCCTTCCTGCCCCTCAATATCCTCAAGATCCACCGACTCATCCGCGATAATCGTATCGACATCGTCCACATCGACGGCATCACCAACGTCGTCCCCGCCCTGGCCGCCCGTTTGACGCGAACGCCTGTTGTTTATCACTACAACGATCATCTGCCGCGCCTGCTTCAGCGATTCCTGGTGCCGATGGTCGGCGCCCTGTCCTCGAAAATCATCGTTCAAGGGGAGAGCCTCCGACGGTCCCGCACGAAGGGCCATGCCGGACTCGAAAGAAAGACCATCGTCATCTACGGCGGCATCGACACATGTCAATTCGATCCAACTCGGTACGACGCCGAAGCCAGGGAGCAACTCCGCGCCCAATTGGGCATTCCTGCAACGTGCCCCCTAATCGGCGCCATCGGGAACCTCAACCCTCTCAAGGGCCATGCCTACTTCATTGAGGCGGCGCGGAAGGTCAAAACCGCCATGCCCGACGCCAAGTTCATCATCGTCGGCAGGAAACTGGGAACGGTCCCGACCTATTGGGAGAAGCTGCAACGTCTAACCATCGAACTCGGGTTGCAGGACGACGTGATTTTTGCGGACTTCCGAGAAGACATACCGGCGATCCTGTCCATCCTGGACGTGTTCGTGCTCTCCTCCGTCCTGGAGTCCTGCCCGTGCGTGCTGCTCGAGGCCATGGCGATGAAAACGCCCATCGTCACCACGGATGTCGGAGCGGCAGCGGAATTGGTGATCGACGGGCAAACGGGACGGGTCGTACCCACTCGAGATGACAGCGCCATTGCTCAGGCCGTGTTAGCCTATCTGAGCGAGCCTGGCCCGCAGACCCAAACCATGGTCGAGGCTGCGAGAAAAAGGGTGGAGTCGGAATTTGAGATCGGTAAGATAGCGGATCAACACAAACGCGTATACGAAGAACTCATGAACCGAAGGCCCGCCGCGGCGCCTTTAGAAAATGGCTCGGAATCTTGAGTTGTCAAGCCGGGGGAGCGGTCACCTGGGAAACCCCAGTGGCACGCTGATAGGAGTTCCGCGAGTGCGAAATACACAGCGCCGGAGCAACGATAAGAAGGGCTACATGAGCCGGTACTATCCGGAAAGCCGGTTCGGAGGCTTCACGGACACGGATGGAACCATCGCTTTCTATCTGCGGGTTCAGGCCCTCATGACCCCGGAGGCGTCGGTGCTCGACGTGGGCTGTGGCCGCGGGGCGCGTAACGCCGACCCGGTGCACACCAGGAGAGAACTCCGCCGTCTCAAAGGCAATTGCAGACACGTTCTCGGGATTGATGTGGATAAACAGATCCGGGAGAATCCGTTTGTGGACGAGTATCGGCCGATCGAAGGAGACCGCTGGCCGGTTGACGACGAATCGGTAGACGTGTGCGTCAGCGATAGTGTGCTGGAGCACATCCCCGTGCCCGACCGATTCTTTGCCGAGTGCCGCCGGACCATCAAGCCGGGGGGCTATCTATGCATTCGCACGCCGAATGTGCTCAACTACATCAGCATCGCGGCAAAGCTCATCCCCGACAAGTTCCAGGTCGCGGTGCTCCAGAGGGTATCCCACACCGAACGCAAGGAGGAGGATATTTTCCCTACGGTGTATAGGTGTAACACCAAGAGACGGCTGCGAAAGATACTCGATAAGTACGGTTTTGAGCATTGTGTGTACGGCTTCGAAGCGGAGCCGCACCATCTGTCCTTGTGCAGTCTGACGTATTGGCTCGGCGTCATGCACCAGCGATTGGCGCCAAACTTCTTGAAAAGTACGCTATTCGTGTTCGCAAAGAAGACGGCATGACGGCGCATCGTCGTTGAACTGCCCGGCCTTTTGCGTAGTTCCCCCTATTTCGCTGGTTGGCAAAGCTCAAGAAGGTGTTTACAAAGCGGGCAGTCTTATGTATAAACCCGACAGAATTCTGGGTCGATCACGGAACATGGGCGGTTCTCCCCAGGCACCGGCGTGTCCGAGGCGGGCATGGGGCGGGGTCTCATGAAATCCGACATGACACCTGAGGATTTCTACACGATCCGGCCGAATCACCGTTACACGGCCAAGGCACGGCGCCAGACAGGACAGTCGCTCTCTCCTGGTGCTGTATACCGATTTTCAAGAGGCCCCTGAGTCGGCGTTAATAAGCAGCACCGATTCAGGCCTTAAAGCGTCTAATATCAATCGGAGGCATGAATGAAGGTCTTTATTAGCGGCGTCGCCGGTTTTCTGGGCAGTCACCTGGCCGATGCGTTCCTGGCCGATGGCCACGAGGTGGTCGGTTGCGACAACCTGGTCGGAGGCTACCTGGACAACGTCCCGGAGAAGGTCGATTTTCACCACTATGACTGCAACTACCTCAATTCGATGGTGAAGATCACGAAGGGTTGCGATGTCGTCTATCACTGCGCCGCGACCGCCTATGAAGGGCTAAGCGTCTTCAGTCCGTTCTTTGTCACCAAGAACATCGTCGAGGCGTCGGTCTCGATGATCACCGCGTCGATCACGAACAACGTGCGCCGCTTCGTCCTGTGCTCGAGCATGGCTCGCTACGGGACGCAGGAGACGGTGCCGTTCACCGAGGATATGACCCCGAAACCGCAGGACCCCTACGGCATCGGCAAGCTGAGCTCGGAGATGTTCCTGCAGAATCTGGCCACGACCCACGACATGGAGTATGTCGTAGCGGTCCCCCACAACATCATCGGCCCCCGGCAGAAGTACGACGATCCCTATCGAAACGTGGGCAGTATCATGATCAATATGATGCTGCAGGGCCGCCAGCCGATCATCTATGGCGACGGCAACCAGAAACGCTGTTTCAGCTTCGTCCAGGACGATATCAAGATCCTCAAGCGGCTGGCCACCGAGGAGTGCGTCAACGGCGAGGTGATCAATATCGGCCCGGACGACGAGTTCATCACCATCAACGATCTGGCCATGACCATCGGCGATATCCTCAATTTCGACGTCGAGCCGACATACGTACCGGGGAGGCCCCAGGAGGTGTTCCTGGCCAACTGCTCGGCCGACAAGGCCCGACGACTGCTCGACTACAAGACCCAGGTCAAATTAAGAGATGGCATAATCAGCGTAATCGAGTATATTGAGGACCGTGGTACCAGGCCCTTCAAGTACCATATCGATCTGGAAATCATCAATAAGAAGACACCGAACACGTGGAAAGACAAACTCTTCTAGACCTGAGGAGGGCCCGGCGTCCTTGGCCCACTCGGGAGGTGCGTCCTTCCAGGTGCCGTTCAAGGACAGGCAATGTCAGAGAAGTCAACCATATCCATCGTCATCGTGAGCTTCAATGTCGAGAAGCTCTTGAAAGAGTGCATCGAGTCGATCTACAAAGAAACCCAGGCCGGCTCGTTCGACATCTGGGTGGTGGACAACAACTCGCGGGACAACAGCGTGCAGATGGTCAGGGAAAACTTCCCTGAGGTCAACGTGATCGAGAACAATGAGAACGTGGGCTTCCCCAGGGCCAATAACCAGGCCGTCGTAAAGAGTCAATCCGACTACATCCTGCTCCTGAATCCGGATACGATCATCCAGGACCTCGCCATCGACAAGATGGTGGCGTTCATGGATAGCGACCCGAAGGTAGGCGTCTCAGGCTGTCGCGTCCTGAACGAGGACGGCTCGCTCCAACTGGCCTGCCGCCGGAGCATTCCCACGCCCAAGGTCGCCTTCTACCGCCTTTCCGGGCTCAGCCGGCTCTTTCCCAACAGCAAGACCATGGCCAAGTACAACCTCACCTACCTCGATCCGAACCAACCGCATGAAGTCGACGCCGTCTCTGGGGCCTTCCTGTTGATCCGCAAGCAGGTGGTCGACGCCATCGGCGTACTGGACGAGAACTTCTTCATTTATGGAGAGGACATGGACTGGTGCATTCGCGCCAAGAGCGCCGGATGGAAGGTGATGTATTACCCGGACGCGGAGATCCTCCACTACAAAGGGATCGGCTGCAGCACCAACAGCCGCAAAACCTCTTACGAGTTCTATCGAGCCATGGTCCTGTTCCACAAGAAGCACTTCGCCAAGGATTGCTCGATCGTCACGAATGCCCTGATCTACACGGGCATCTTCCTCAAGGCCCTGTGCTCCTGGAGAAGGTTTTTCACGTCAGCAAAAGCTGGCTCCAGTAGCTGAGCCGTCCGCTCAGCGGACCTGGAAGACCACCAACCGAAGACCCCGTGATTCGTCGTCCCAACATGAATACCGTGCGTCCCACCCCTCGACACGGAGGCTGGCCCCCGCGTCGACCCGGAGGATCACCACATAGTCGACGTTGCGCGGATCGGCCTGCTGCCGGTAAACCCGTCCCTTTCGCTCGGCATAGAAACTGATGCGTCCGTCCGGAACGGCGACGACAGCGTCCGCCGCGGTATGGTCACGCAGCCACGTAGCGACTTGACGACACCCTCTCTTGTTGGCATGGATGGGCGCCAAGAGCTTGGGAAAGCAGATCGCCACCCCAAGGCTCAGGAGGACATAGAACCAAATCCGGTCTCCCAGCTCGGCGCGTCCTCGATCGCCGAAGATGCGATCGGCGCACGTTCGCAGCCACTGCGCCATCACCTCCAACCCCGTTGGAACATAGTATATGCTCAGCGCGATCAGTCCCACACCGTAACGCCGGGCCAGCGCGGGTTCCACCCACATGTAACGTCCCAACATCAGCCCGACGTTCACCACCACCACGCCGGTCATCAGCACACGCTCTTGCCAGGCCGCCTCGTAACGTAGGCGATAGCCAAGACCCACGCACAGGGGCAAGAGAAAGAACCCCATCAGATTCGCGCTGATACCGCCCAGAACGGCATTGGCCGCGTTCAGCACCATGCCAAGGCGATTGCCCCGTCCGGAAGACATCGGCTCCGCCGAAACGGGCCCATCCTCGTCCGTCGGCCGGTTCGTTGCTGGTTCGCTGCGGAGCGGCTCGGTCGACTGGCGCTCTGGGCCGACCCCTGCTGGTCGATCGGTCCGGCGCACATCGATGCGCAGAAGTTGGCAACTCTCAAGCTCCCCGTCGCTGACGATGATGTTCAGTTGGTGTTCGCCCTGCTGGCCGGTCGCGGGACGCCATCGAAGGTTTCCGGCCTCCAAGGTCAGGCCGGTCGGTGCTTTCCCTGCGAGATGGGCGCACCAGGCAATTCCCTCGACTTCAACGTCATGCCCGGCAAGTGGCTCGATCGCTTCCGCTTCGTCGTTGCGAGCCCAGAAATGCTCTCCGGAATGGCCACAAAACCGATGAATCGGCACGGCGTCAAGGGGCGCCCGATCCTCCGGCCAGACGTAGAAGACTATGCCCTCGTTGCGCCACTGATGGGCTGATGCGTGCTGTCCGAGAGCGAGACGCTCCGACCTGAGGATCGTGTAGAAATGGCGATTCAACAGGGGTGACCAGAACCGATAGACCGGTTCGAGTCCACTGGCCACGCCCCGTGGATAGGCGTAGTAATCGATCCCTTTGTAGTCCCACACCCGCCGCGAAGAGGTAACGAGTTCCTCCTTCTCGTCTTCGGCGATCGTCCAGAAATCCGCACGGTGCACCGAGGACCGCAGACGGTAGACCGGTCGCGTTCCAGGCGGAATGGCGACCACCGAAAAGGCAAGGGCATCGCCGTCGGGATCGAAGGCCTCGATCGCCACCTCAAACAACTCGTCGGGCCGCACGTCGAATTGTAATGGTTCACGACGGGCCGACTTGCCTCCCACGGTCGTAATGACCGGGGCCGAATCGAGCAAAGGCGGTCTGAACTGATGGGGAACCGCCATCCCGGTCCACGCCAGATAAGGCACGACGGGAATCGCGAAACCCAGCAACAGAAACAATCCGGCCCCGAGCAGTGCCAACTTCGCCCTCTGCTCTCGGGCCAGGAACGCCGCCAGGAGGGCGAGCAGGCCGTATATCACCAACTGCCCGCACATCGGGCGGATCAGGTACCCTAGCCCGGAGGCCAGACCGACGAGTCCGAACAACCGCCATCGCTTGCCGCCCAGCGCCTTGAGCAACAGCCAGAAACCAACACTCAGGAACAAAAGAAAGGGCCACTCCCGCAAAACGTCGGCGCCGTAGCGCGCCGGATAGGGAAGGACAACAAGAATCAAGACCGCCCAGAAACTTCGGCGCGCGCCCACCAGACGCCGGCCCAGCAGATAGAGAAACATCAGGGCCGCGACGCGACAGAGCAGCGTCACCACCTGGGACGAATAGGCCCACCCCGCAGGCGAATCGCCCTCCACGAAGAGACCTGCAACCTTATGGGCGACAAACAGCAGAGCGGGATAGCCAATCGGATACCTTTGGGCGACCCCGTGAGGATCGAGCGCCAGGTCGCGGGCCTGGTTGATGTAGAAGACCCCATCACTGGCGATGGTCACGCTCGTAGCGATCAGATAGATCCCGATGGCGAGTGCGGCCGTCGCCAGGATCGCCAGGTGGAGCCAATCGTACTTCAGTGATTGCGTCTTCTGCATTCGGACGGTCGAAAAGGGTCCACTCCTTGTGGGGCCCGGCTGGGCACGACGTTTAGTGGCAAGATTCTGCTAGCCCAAGCCGTAGGACTCGATGAGTCTCTTGTGCGGCTTGAAGTGGTGCTGACACTGATCGGCCGGCGTGCCCAGAACGTTGACCTTGGCCAAGTCGCCCTGCCCCAGACCCGCCTGGGCCAGCGACGTCAGATACATGATCTTGTTCGGATCGAACCCCATCAGCTTCGTAGTCAGCATGTCCAGCGCCAACGGGTCCAGACTCGCCAGCGCCAGCCGCGCATCGACCGGATCGCCACCAACCGGGCCATTGCCTTCCATCGCCACGAATCCATCGATCACACCGAGATCGGGATAGATCTCCTGAGCCAGGTGGAACATGTTGAAGTGGATGATCGACTTGGGCGAGAAATTGTACTCCATATGCGTCAACCACTTGTCGTTCTTCTTGTAGTCGTTCAGCGGGGCGCCCAGCAGGACGTTCTTGAGCGACAGCGTCGTCACTGCCCGGTCGTGCGTCTTCATCTTCGCGGCCGAGATGATATACGTATCGGGATCGAGGAACGTCGAGATGATGCGAATGGGTAGAGGCTCGTGCCCCTTGCCAAACACGTAGCGATACACCCAAGGCTGCTTGTTCAGATCGAGAAGCTTGACGCCATACTCCTTCTCCAAGGGGAGATACCCATAGTTGGAGTAGCCCTCGAACGTACCCGCCCGCGAGGCAGTCGATTCACCGATCGTAATCTGCTGCTTGCAGTGCGGCCTGAGAAAGTCCAGGATGCCCCGCACCGCATCGACATGGGTCGCGCACAACTCGTGGTTGGTGCTGACGAAATTAGGCTTGATCAGGATCTTCTTGTTGCCGATCGAAGCGAGGACATCGTCTTCGATGTACTTGAGCGCCTTATAGACATTGTCGCGCCCATCGTTGCCCTTGATCAGGCTCACGTTGGCCGGCTGCGTGACCTTTCGGAACGAAGGCGTCTGTAATCCCTGCCCCTTCGCACCCTCGGCAAGACTCGGACGGACCTGCAAACCCACCGACCCCAGCGCCGCTGCAACAGCCCCGGCTCCAAAACCGCGAAGAATCTGCCGACGATTCAAATCATCCCGACCTGCCATACATCTCTCCTGACCGAAGGTGCCGTTGCGACAACAATCCAAGTTCAGGAGAGATTCTACTCCATCCGCCCCACCCCCGCAACGCTCCGACCGGCCGGCATGGCCTTATGACGCTCGGGGTTAACGGGCAAGGACTACCGAGACGCGATCGTCCGGGGCAATACTCACGACATCTCTCTGATCGCCACGGCCCACGGCGATGGTCAGACCGGTGTCGGCTCTGTCGAACTGCACGTGCTGAACGTGAGGCTTTTCGCCGGCCCGGACCGGCTCCAGGACGGCGGCGAAGTGTACGTCGCGACCATGCCTGCCGATCATAACCATGGGAACCCTGTCACTGACCGTTGCACCGACTCCCTCACCGAGGGTCACATCGGTTTCGCCCTCAGCAGCCACCGTCAAATGGGTCGTCAGGCCTGAGTCCTCGAATCGCACCTGGACCATCTCATCGGTCGTCCCCCGTCTGGCGTTTCGGATGTACTGACCACCCTGATATTCCTCGCCCAGGTCTACCGGGATCTGGGGCACCTCGAAGATAGCCCCTTGGCCCCTGTTGTGGTACAGCCAGTCGGCGCGATGGTCGGTGTCCGAATGCAGCCGGTCCACGATGAGCATGTACGTCTGCGTCAGCATGCACCATCGCGTGTGCGATACCCCCGCGTAGGCCTCATCACACGTTGCCGCCACCAGGGTATAATCGCGCTTTCGCTCAAAGAGGCACAGCTTGCCCCCGGCGGGCCTTTGGCTTTTCCTGTCAACCAGCACGGTGTTGTGGGAAATCGTCGCCTTGTACCAGTTACGATGGATGGGCAGACGATACGCCTGGCTTCGAGCCCGTCCCGGATCCACACCGAGTTCCCATTCAAGACCATAGAAGACAAAGCTCAGCTTGTCATAATGCCCGTGAAAACCGCCATAGGGGCCGAAGGTCAGAGCCGCTGTGAGTCCCGCTTCTCCACCTGATCGGAGAATTGCATGTCCCGCGTCTTTGAAGACCGTGCTGTGCAACTCAGACGACGCGTGCTTCGTTCGATCCGTACGACCCAGCATCAGACTGCTGATACTCGGTTTATCGGCTAGAACCGCCAGCATCTGTGGGTCTTTGTAGGCGTGGTAGGCCGGTTCAAACAAACCCGCGGCCCGCCGGACCGATGAGTTCACATCATCGCCAAAGCGGGGCAACATTCCATCGGCCATTGTGTATTGGATCGGGAGCGTGAACATCTGTTTCAGCCGTTCGTCGGCCCAGAGGTCGATACCCAGGCGCCGCCCTGTCTCGGCCATATCCACCAGGGCCTGGAGGGTGTAGAAGTGATATCCCCAGCTATTCTCATACCACATGCCTTCCTTTGAGACGGAGATATCCATCTGACGAAGAAAGCCATTGTTCGGATCGGCGATCGCCTTCTCAATCCAGGCGGGATCGCGAACCAGCGCTCCGCCCCAGATCATGGCGGCGTTGTGCCAGGTCTGCCAGTTGCTCTTACCCGCCTTATTCCTGTCAAGGTTAGCCAGCATGGGCAACAGGAGGCCCTGACGAATGCGCTCGTGTTTGGCTGCAGAGAGCACCTCGGAATCATGGATCAGATCATAGGCCGGCCCGATACTACGTGCCAGCGCAGCCGCCTCGGTCAGCGTTTGCTCGAAGAGATGTCCGCCGGCCTTACGGCCCCAACTGCTCTCGGTCTCACGCGAGGCGCTGTGATACGGATATTGCGAGTACCGTTGGGCATAGCCCAGCAGAACTCTCGCCGCGTACTCGGCGAACTTCTCTTGCCCCGAGATGGCATAGGCCCACGCGGCCGCATGCATCTGCTGGAGATTACGGCTGTGCACGCGACTGTAGATCACGTCATCGTAAGGCGGACCCGAGTAGACCTTCTCGCATTTAGGACATCGATGGTGGGTGCTGTCAATAGCCCTCAGGGCCGTCTCGCACGCGTCGCATTGGTACCACTGATTGTGCTGGCCTCCGCGGGGTGGGAAATCCACCGGGTCATCCACGAATCGCTCGGCCTCCTTGACGTAGGCCTCAGCCACATCGTGCTCGGGACCTTCACCGCGATAGGCCTGACGCACTCGCCCGAGTTCCTCCGCTGTGGCGGCCAGGTGCGGATGCCCCCGCTCGGGCAAGACGACCCGCTGGTTCGGCGGGACAGATGCATCCCCCACCGCTGACAAGCAGAGCAATGCCATCAGGACGACAAAACACATTTGGCGGTTGGCAGATTTCCTAGCCGTAGAGTAGATGCCCATCAAAGCCTCCTATATTCCGATGGTGTTAATACCGGTAGCAAGGTAACAGAAAGCCACCGCACGATCAAACCCATTGCCCCGATCAAGGCGCCCCTTCCACCTGCCTTCTCTGAGGCCAGAAGGGGCGGATTCGATACACTTAATTATGCAAAACAAAGCCAATTATCGGCGTTTCTCGCCTAAAACCGAGGATCGGGGCGGAAGAACAAAGCCAAACAAAGCCAATTTCGGGGACATGGTGCGGGCGGCTCGGCTGCTTACGAGAAGATCTCGCGATCGACCTGGCCCAGGTAGAAGCGGCCATCATTGCGCATGAAGTTCAGGATGGTATCGAGTTGCTTCTCTATGAAGCGAGACTCGTTGGAGACCACGGCGATCCCAATCACGGCGCTGGAGCGGCTGTCCTGCTGGTCGACCTCGGAAACCGAGATATTGAACCGGCTCTGCAGCCGACCGATCAGGCTCTTAACAATGCTCCGCTTCTCCTTGAGAGAGGCGATTCCGTGCATATAGATCTGGGCCGTCATCGTGCCGACGAGCATTTGTCCACTCCTCATGACTGTCGGTTGCCGGCGCCGCGCTACCGTTCCGGGGCCAGCCAATCGCAGGATACCAATCGTCGAGGAGCCAGTCAATCGCTCGCAAGTGAAGCAATTCTGATGCCGATGGAGAACTCGGATTGACGCGCATTCTCGGGGGAATTGCAACTCTGCTCCGAACACGGTGTTAGATTGTTCTGTAAGATGATCAGGTGCGGATTTAGCAGCTTGGTTGCTTGCCAGGGCCCTCAAGCCGGGTTATAATCCCCGCTTATGTTTCCCTAAGGAAGGATTATTATGTGCGGTAAGTTTGTCAGGGCGATTTTCCCCGGCTCGTTCGACCCGATTACGAACGGGCATCTCGATGTGGTCAAACGCGGTATCAAACTCTTTGACGAGTTGATCATCGCCGTCGGGCGCAGTCCGGTCAAAAACCAGCTTTTCAGCCCGGAAGAGCGGATCGAGATGATCGACGAGATGATCGACGATATGCCGAGCGTCTCGGTGGAGGGTTTCGAGGGCCTAACGGTGGAATACGCCGCGGCCAAGCAGGCGTCGGTTATTCTTCGCGGCCTGCGCAGCCTCACGGACGTCCAATATGAGTTCCAGTTGGCCATGACCAACCGCGCGGTGACCGGGATCGAAACGGTCTTCGTCATGACCAGCGAGCAGTACGGGTTCACCAGTTCGACGCTGATTCGCGAGGTGGCCTCTCTGGGGGGCGATCTGTCCAACTTGATCCCCGCCAGCGTACACAAGCGGCTGGAGGGCCGCTTCAGCCGACTGAGGGAGCAGAAGAAATAGGGCGCGCCCAGGCCTGCGCCAGGCTGAACCATCATGGAGGCAGCGGAGGAGTGGCCCGATCTTTTCCACGTCCCAGCGAGCCGTTGGGGGTTCTCGTGACGCCCAGCATCGACCAGAAGGACGCCTCGGCATTGGGATCGTCATTCTGGAACCGTCACCCGCCGGACAGCGTACCTTGAGATTGAAGGCGCCGGCATTCTCGAGGGGCAAACATTAAGATCGGCGATTGGCGGCGATAAGCGAAATTGACGATATACGCCAAGGCGGTTTCGCGGTAATATAGAAAGGTGCGAATCCTCCGAGGGTGGCCGTTGCAGTGTTGGCGCCGAGGGGTGCGTTTGCCGATACGACTGAAAATGTGATGTGAGTTCTTATGCAGTGTCAAATCTGTAACAAACGAACGGCAACGATTCACCTGACCGAAATCAGCGAGGGCGTGCGCTCCGAGATGCACATTTGCGAGCAGTGCGCGACCGAACAGGGGATCGCTGCCCAGAGTCAGATATCCATTAACGATCTGCTCAGCAACCTGCTGGCCTCGCAACCGTCGGACGACGAGTTGTTGGGCGCGCCGGACGACGTGTCCAGTTGTCCCCACTGTGGTTTTACGCTGGACCGTCTGCGCAAGGATGGCACGTTGGGCTGTCCGCACGACTACGAGGCGTTCCAGAATTCGCTGCTGCCGCTGATCGAGCGGGCTCACAACGGCAGCAGTGTGCATTGTGGAAAGGTGCCGTCCAAGATACCGCAGGAGACCAAGAAGCTGGCGGAGCTCACGAGGCTGCGCCAGGATTTGGATAAAGCCATTCACAACGAAGATTACGAGCGCGCCGCCGAGTTGCGGGATGCGATCAAGCAGCTCGACTAGCCGGCGCGTCTTATTTCGGAAAGCAAGCGTCTTGGGTTGGACCGATGAAACTAAGCGATATCAGTAACGACATCAACGACTGGTTCAGTGGGACCGGACCGCTGGCGGACATTGTCGTCTCGTCCCGCATTCGCCTGGCCCGGAACCTGGCCGGACACAAATTCCTCAACAGTTGCTCGGACGAAGAGAAGTCGGAAATACTCAAGCGGCTCAAGACCGTGCTGATCTCGTTGGATCTCGGGGATGACGTGTTCTACTTCAGTGTGGACGACGCGCCGGCGCTCAGCCGCAACTTTCTGGTGGAGCGTCACTTGATCAGCAGGCATCACGCCATGGCCAAGGGCCCGCGCGGCGTCGTGATTGCCCGCCGGGAGTTCTTCACCGCCATGGTCAATGAGGAGGACCACCTGCGTCTTCAGGTGCTCAAGGCGGGCTGCCAGCTCTCCGAGTGCGTCGAACAGATCGATCGTATCGATACGATGATCGAAAAGCAGGTGGACTATGCGTTCAGCCCCCGCCTGGGATACCTGACGGCCTGCCCGACCAATCTGGGCACGGGAATTCGCGTCTCGGTCATGCTGCACATGCCGGCCTTGAAGATGACCGGGCAGATCGACAAGTTCCTCGCCGCGGCCAAGGACATGAATCTCGCCGTCCGCGGACTCTTTGGCGAGGGCAGTGAAGCTACGAGCGATCTCTATCAGATTTCCAACCAAGTGACGCTGGGCGTGAGCGAACGAGGGATCGTCGAGGAGTTTGAGAAGGTAATCATCCCGGAGATCGTCGAATACGAGAAGGCCGCCAGGACACAACTGCTCGACAACCAGGTCGACATCCTCGACGACAAAATCTCCCGCGCCATGGCCCTGCTGCAGAACGCCCACCTGATCAGTTCACAGGAGGCGCTGTTCTTGCTGAGCCATCTGCGCCTCGGCCTGAACATGCGGGAGCACATGCATGCCTCGACGCCCGCAATCGAGCGGCTCTGCGAGTTGAAGCATCACAAGGGCAAACCCGACACCGATGCGGGACTGTCCATCCGAACGATCAATCGCCTGTTCATGCTGACCCTCCCGGCGCACCTGCAGTTGAATCACGGACGCTCGCTTGGCGCCAACGATCGCGACGTCCTGCGCGCCAAGATCATTCGCGAAGCCCTGGATCGCCCCTCTTAAGACAGATCAGGACAGGGATCAGTACTCGTTGTTCAGGAACTTGATCAGCTCGTCCGAAACGTAGTCACTGGCGAAGACGATGATGTCATTGATCTGCGCCTTCGTCAGATCGGCTCCCACCTGCTGGTTGTTGATATCCACGTTGACGACGATGCCATACTTCAGATCCTCGGCAGGGGCCGGCTCGTTGCGTTTGGCCGCGCGCTGCAGGTACGTCGGGCGGATCTCGATATTGACGTTCTTGCCCTCCGTAGGCGCCTCCAGGGCGATGCGAATGTTCCTGGTCCTCTCGCGCCACAGATCGTTTTTCAGGCTGCTGGCGACCACGTCGAGCGAATTGATATAACCCGTATCGAAGACGAACTCGTGCACGATGCCCACCCGGGGCACGGTACGCTCCCCAAAACGCGTCCTCAACTCGTCAAACGCCCGGCGGAAGATCTTGTCCTTATCGGGAATGTTCAACTCGTGAGCCCGGTCGATGAAGAGACGCTCGGGGAACGTGAAAACCGGTCCGCGCGCAGTCAACACGAAGGTGGGCAATTCGACCCGCTTGGTGTTGGGCAGGATGAACGTTCGCTGGACGCGCAGTTGCTTTGGCCCTGAGAGCAGTGTCTCGAAGACGTCCGGGAACTGCTCGACCAGCCAGTTGCCATAGTCCTGGAGCTTGGCCCGATCCTGCTCGGGCGAAATCGCCGGACGGATGTCCACTCCGTACTTGACCACGTGTTGCGATATGTTATCTGTACTGAACTGATAATTCATTCTTCCCTCGGCATCAAAAAACTAAGTCCCGAAGAGTGTACCGGCCCAATCGCGCCGCGTCAAAAGAAAGCCCTCTGCGAAGATGCAGGATCATCAATAGCGGCGGGTGGTGGTCTTGGGGCGGGGCTGGTGGTTGATGAAGAAGTAGCGCAGCGCGTCGATGGGGTGGTCGTAGACCCCGTCTTTCAGGGGCAATTCGCCCATCGCGGCGGATCCGGAATCGGGGTAGTGGTAGCACTGCATCGCCTCGATCAGGCGGCAACAGCGGGGTGATACCACCAACGAACTGACGCCCTCGCCCGAGCGGATCGCCCGGCGGATCAGTTCGATTCCCTCGACGATGCCGCTCTTGCGGTAGCGGGTGGCGACGCCCAGGGACCTCAACTCGCGGACCACGCTGGTCCCGGTGATGTCGTTGGTCCCGGCGCCGGCTGGGTCGCAGAACGTCGCGCTGACCTGCTCTTCTGTGCACGGCGTCTGCGTTTTGATCTGCTGGGCGTGGACGTCGATCGTCGCCCGACTACGGACATATTCGTCGATTACGCGAACCGTCCCCTCGTGATCGACCTGGATCCACAGGCACACGAACGGATTGACGAAGCCGAAGTCCAGGGCTCGGTACAGGGGCAGATTGGGATCGTAGTCCACTTCTCTGACGTGCGTCGCCGGGTCGAACTCGCTGAAGACGATGTTCTCCAGCGAGGGTCTGATGCAGAGCATCTCGGCTTCCCAGCCCGAGCGACTGGAGCGCCGCATCTGGGCGATACAGTCGTCGATGCGCAGGTAGCCAGCCGCTTGCTTGGCCCGGCCCTGGCAATCGGTCCACAGGGGACATTGCGAGCAAGTGCGGCCCGTGCATTTTTCGATCGTTTCCCACAGGCACCACTTGAACACGGGCACGCCCACGCTATTCGCCGCCGAGACCTCTCGCTGCATGATCCCGTAGGGCCTGTGCATGGTGCTAATCAGTTCCATTCCCGCCGTGATGCCGTCGCGACTGAGCGTGGTGAACTTGGCGGCTGCGAAGACCTCCTCGTCGAACAGTTCCACCTCATCACAGCGCAGCTTCTGCACGTGCTGGCCGCGAACGCTGGTGGCCGACTGCGTCAGGACCTCGACCGCCGCACCGTTGGCGAAGCGACATCCCCCTTTACGCACGGGTCCGGCCAGCGCGCCCTCGAAGCCCTTGTGCAGAAAGGTCGTCAGGTACTCATACATCCGGTTCGATTGCTCGCCCGAGCCGCCCAGGATGCGGATCTGACAATCAGGCTTGAAGAGCCCGTCGAGCAGCGTCGCGACCGCCGCCAGCTCTGTCTTGCCCCCGGCCCGGTTCGCCCAGACGATCGCGTCGGCGGTGCCCGTGGCTCGTGGCTCGTCGCCCGTGATCCGGTTGGATGAGAAATCGATCGCGAAGCTGTGCCAGAGATAGTCCATCGGACTGCTGTGGTCGGGGCAGAGACTCGCGTCGGGCACATCGATCCCGAGAAAGACCTTCACGTAGCGCTTCAGGTCCGCCCGCGATCGGGGTCGGCTCCGGCGCAGCATGTCATAAACCGTCTTGGCCTTGGCCGCCTTCAGTGCGTCCGTCGGCTCAGCGCAGGGATACATCATCTCCGTCATGGTGGTTTCCTCCAGATAAGGGTTGTTGTGGCGAGAGAACAACGGCGCTAGGCACGCCGCTTGGGTGCGGGATTTACTAACGAATGGATTAGGGCAGGCACAGGGACAAAGCCCCTGCCAATGGAATCAGCGAACGATCAGGTGTTTTTGTTGGCCGGCGGTGAGGGTGATCGGCAAGCCCTGGCTGAGTTGTTGGCCTTTGTGGGTCTTGGTTGTGCCGGTGTCTTGGATGGTGTAGGCCCGGTCGGCTTTGACAGTGTACCATTCGGGCAGGGTGTTCATGCGGGGCCAGTCCTTGGCGAAGCCCATGTACGTGCGGTGGCGCGGGATGTCGAAGCAGAGCTTGCCCGAGTAGTCCTTGTCGGACTTGATACTGACGAGAAGCCCTTCGCCCGTTCGGACGGCGCCGAGTTGCAGACCTTTCTGCCAGGGTCGGGCGATGATGCCTTGCGTGTGCATCAGCGCGTGCATCAGGACGGTGCGGACGCCATTGGCCTGGAGTTTCATGGTGCCCCAAAGTTCGGCGGTCTCCAGCGGTTCAGCCGACCTCGTGACACTGCGAGCCATTTCGCGATCGACCCAGGCGAATCCCTCTTTGACGGGCACGCGATTGAGCAGGTAAATACCGCCTTCGATCGAGTCGGCAAAGCCATCGATCGAGTAGTTGCCTTCCCAGTTGTAGTTATCGTATTGAGGCTTCATAAGGTTGCGCAGGGTCGCAGCCACATGGGCGTGGTAGATAGGCTTTCCGACCGTCATGTCGAAGCAGAGATAGCCCACGTAGTTATAGCCCCAACCATCGCTGAATTTTCCGTTGCCTCCATCACGGCGGGTGATGTGGTTGTACATCATTCCGTCGGTGTTGCAGCCTTTGGCGAGGATCGTATCGAAGACGAGCGCGAGCTTGGTCTGATAGGATTCGGCCTTGGGGCGTTTCTGCTGGGTCTCGATGGCGACGAGCAGCCCGAGCCCTCCGATGATTTCGCAGCCGTGATCGCGCAGGCGCGTGGGGACGAAGTTCGGCTGGTCGAAGTAGTAATCGGCCAGGCGCTCGGCCCAGATGAGGAACTCTTCACGGCCCGTCATGGTGTACAGCCGCACCAGCGCCTGGAGCTGTTCACCGTTGACCTCGATGTTCTTCGAGGGGATCTTGCCAAACGGCGTCTCGTAGCGGGCGTGCTTCCAGATGTCCTCCTCGATCCCGAGCATGCGGTCGAACCATTCGTCCTTGCCCGTGACCTCGACGATGGCGATCAGCCCATCTTTGACGTACTCGGAGGCCTGGTAGACCATCTCGTCATAGTTGGGGATGATCTTTTCTTTCTTCTTCCAGTCGTAAGGCACCGGAATCCGGTCGACGTGGTTGCAGAGTTTCTGCTCGGCATGCAGGATCGCACGGACCGGGCCGTCGAGGGCCTCCTGATCGACCACATGGGCGGCCCAGCACAGGAACGGATAGCAATCGGCGGCGGTGTCGCGGTAATTCCAGCGACCGTCCGCGGGATACAGACCCGTTTCGGAATCGATCAGGGGCAAGGCCTTTTCGTGCAGCCAGCGATGCACCTTGCTCAAGGCGTATCCGGCGATTTTCGCGGACGCATCGGCCTTTTCCCGCACTGCCTTGCTGATGGGCTTGTTCTTGACGGCGTCCTTGCCGACCCCGCGCGTCGCCAGCGTCTTGAGCTCGTCGAGGTGGTCTTGGTAGACGCCCCGTGGAGTGGTGTCGTGCTTCTTGCACAGCGACGCGGCCATGCCGACGACCTCGCCCATCATACCCCCGGTGCGCATCACGCGGATCGTCCCCAGCGCGACGTGCGTGACGCTGATGTCACGACCCGCCATGAAGAGGTTGTCGACGTTGCGCGAGTAGAAGCATCGGTAGGGGATCGGATACGGCTTGATCCGGGGCGTCACGCAGATCGTGCGGAACTCCATGCCGGGGAAGTGCTTCGTGTTCTCAGGCGCCGGATAGTGCAGATCGATCGACCAGGTCGTCGTGACAAGCGCATCGGGGAACTCGCGGAAGTCCTGCACGTCCTGTTGCTGGAGAACGACATCACCCAGTAACCGGCGCGATTCGCGCTTGCCCGCGACGTAGGCGACCCAGTCGAGCTTGTAGTTGGCGTACTTGTCCCAGTGCTTGCTGTGGTTCTTCTGGAAGGCCCAGTTGCCATAGATCGCGCGGAAAGTGTGGTCGCGGATGTGTTCGATCTCGGTGATCTGGTCGTTGTGCAGGCCGGACTCCCAGTCCCAATCGCCCCGCACCGCGTTCTGACAACTTTCGTCGCTGAACCGCAGCGCCCAGGGGCAGTCGGGGAACGGGCTGGACCCGTCCGTCTTGGCCGAGTACCACTGCACCGAGGCGCCCATCGTCATCTTGTCAGGTTTCTCGGGGGCCAGGGATTCACCTGTCTCGGCCTTGCTCTCCCGCCCCATGCGATAATCGGCGCCCGCCAACTGGCCGATCGTTCCGTCGCCGGTACAATCGACGAACAACGGAGCCGCGAAACGCAGCTTCCGAGACGTTCTCAAGTCCTGGGCCAGCACGGCGGTGATCCGATCGCCTTCCTTCTCGACCTGCTGGGCGTGCGTACCGAGGAACAGGTGCAGCTTGGGCTCAGCTTGGACGACACGGAGCTTCTTCCCGTCATCGTAGTACGAAGCCGGCTGCGCGTTACCGCGCTTGCCCGGGTCGAGTTCCCTGACCACGTCGCCCAGTCGGGGATAAGGAGGCAGGTTGATGTTCCCGTTGAGATGAACGCGGACCTCCGAGCTGTTGTTGCCTCCGAGGACGGGTCGGTTCTGGATCAGCGCGACCTCCAGGCCCAGCCTGGCGGCTGAGATCGCGGTACAGGTGCCGGCCATGCCGCCACCGACGACGACGAGATCGAACTGGCCGGCATTTTCGGGCTGTCGGGGCAACCCCAGCGCCTGCCGGCGGAAGGTCGCCATCCGCTTGCCCTGGTTCGGCGGTCGAAAATCCTTCTCGTTGCTAAAGACAATGGCGTCGCACCGACCTTCAAAGCCGGTCAGGTCGTGCAGCGCCAGTGCGACGCTTCGGTTCGTGATTTCGACAACGCCGCCGTCCTGCCAGCGCCACCTGGCGCCCTTGGTTCCGAACGTGCTTGCCAGGGGTTTGCCGTCGAGGAGCAGTTGGAACTTGCCCGGCGCGCCGGGGGCCTTCCAATTCGCCACCCAGTTGCGGGTCCGCACCCAGAGACGGTACGTGCCGGTCGTCGGGAAGATCACCGTCGTTTTCGCGTCTTCAACGGGTACGCCAAAACCATGCGCCAGGAGATAAGGCGAGCCCATCTCATCCATGGCCTGCTGGTCGAGCATCCATCCGCCCAGATCGTCGAAGCCCTCGGCCTCGGCCAGAATGGTTGCCCCGTTGGCGGGACCGATCGAGAGTGAAAACAGCGTGAAAAGCGCCACTGTGATGGCATGCACGGGCATTGACGTGTTCATTACTGCCTCCGGCGTATCCTAATGATGAGGTAGCGCTATGGTTGCCCCGCCGGGAGCCGTTGGGCTCCGCGGGTCTCGATTTCGGCAATTTTTTCGACGCGCTCGGCGTGTCGGCCCCCGTCGAAGGGGGTATCGAGCCAAGTCTGGACCATTTTGATCGCCAGCTCGATGGAGACCGTCCGGGCCCCGATGGACATCACGTTGGCGTCGTTGTGGGCACGGCTGAGCTGGGCGAGCTTTTCCGTCCAGCAGACAGCGCAGCGGACACCCGGGACCTTGTTGGCGACGATGGTTTCGCCGTTTCCGCTGCCACCGAGTACGATGGCCCGGTCGCATTGGCCCTGGGAGACGGCCAGGGAGGCAGGATAAATGAAGTCGGGATAGTCGCAGGGTTCGACCGAATGGGTCCCGAAGTCCTCGACCTTGTGCCCCTGCTCGGTCAGGTACTGCTTGAGGCGTTCCTTGTACTCGTACCCTGCGTGGTCCGTGCCCAGTGCGATCTTCATCTGCGCCCTTTGCTAACCCGATCTTGTCAAAAGGGCAATAATATACTCGGACCGAGCACGAAATGCAATCGCAAACCTGATGGGGAAACAGCCTGGCTGTGTTTGTTAAATGGTCTTTAACTCGCTGTTTTTGCAGCACTTAGGCCAGATAGCAAAGCAATGCCCGCATTCTCAGCCGCCGTAAAGGCGCATCAGCATTTCGGCGACCCCCTCGAGGCGATCGGAAACGCGATAGCGGCCTTGCCGGATCAGCCGGCGGAGGTCTCGCACCTTGTCTTCGCGGACTTCTTGGGGCCGTTCCTCGGTCAAAAGGGCGACGCCCCCACTCGAATGTTCTGTCAAATTGCAGTCGTACATGATGAAACCCGAACCTTCTGGAACTGGTCGGGTCTCTACGTGGGCCCGCCAGCATTCGTACCAATGGGTATGTTTCTATTATGATTATCGGATTATGAGCTTCGTTTACTGCATAAGGAAATAACCGAAAGTTGGATAGGTGAAATCCCCGATAGCCCGTCGGAAAGCTCTGACTTCCGAACAGGCTCAGCAGCCACATTGTCTTGTGAGTCGGCGCCAAATCCGCTAGAATCGGTATGCTCAGTTGTGATGCGTCCGAACGCGGCCTCTGACTACCATTTGGAAGGGAAACGCATGCCTCGATATCGATCGAACGCGGCCCTGGCCACGACGATCATGCTCGTCTTCGTATTGTCTGCTGCGAGCGTCTATGCGGCCGGGAGCATCCCGCCTGTAATTGGCTCGGCGCCGGACGAATACACGCGACTGGAGCAGTTGATCGACTTCTACCGTGCGCATGAGAAGCCCCAGCGGCTCATCGACGAGGCCCTGCGGCGCGACGCTCTGATCTGGTCGACCGACCGGGACCCACTGGACATCATCCTGCGGCGCACCGGCGCCCTTCTCAGGCACATCGAGGGCATGGAGGGAGCGCCCGTTTTGGAGCGGGAGGCAGGCCGACTGAAGCGACTGTGGGGCCGTGCGACGAAGACAGCCATTGTCGAGTCCGATGCTCGCCGGGCGTTGTTCGACGAGGTCGCGAACCTGCGGCGGACGATCGCCCTGAAGAATCCGCTCCTGGATTTCGACGACATCGTCTTTCTGACACACCACAAACAGGGCCGGGGTGACCGACACATGGTCGATCAGTACGAGGGCCATAACGCCAAACCGGGCGGGGGCCTTTATATCCTGCGGGACGCCTTCACCGACCGGCCGAAGGCGGTCAGTGTCTTGGAAGACACCCAAGTGATGAACGGAAGGTTGCGCGGACAGAGACTGACCGATGGCTCTTTCATCTCCCTGGAATTGGACTACGACGCGCAGGCGGTCTACTTCGCCTGGACGCAGGCGAAAGACATCGCGCCCGACGCGTCCTGGGAAGACCAGTTCTGGACGGCGGCCGAGGCCAAAGCCGCCAACAGGCTGCACTACTACTGGAGCGAGGAGACCTGTTTCCACGTTTTCAAAGCGGACCTGGATGGGAGCGGTCTGGTCCAGTTGACCGACGGACCTTGGAACGACTTCGATCCCTGCGTTCTGCCCAACGGACGGATCGCGTTCGTCTCGGAACGGCGCGGTGGCTTCCTGCGCTGCGGCGCGCGTCCCAATCCCACCTACACCATGCACGGCATGATGTCCGATGGCAGCGATCTGATCTGTCTCAGTGCGCACGAGACGCACGAGTGGCATCCGAGCGTGACCAACGACGGCATGCTCGTCTACACGCGCTGGGACTACGTCGATCGCGACAGTGACATCGCCCACCATCCGTGGATCTGCTATCCCGACGGCGCCGACCCGCGCAGCTATCATGGGAACTACCCGGCCTATCGCGAGCATCGACCCTGGATGGAACTTTCCATCCGCGCGATTCCGAACTCACACAAGTTCGTCGCGGTTTCGGCCGCCCATCACGGCGAGAACTATGGCTCTCTCGTCCTGATCGATCACCGCGCCGCCGACGACGGTGCGTGCAGCCAGCTCAAGCGGATCACGCCGGAGGTGCACTTCCCCGAATCGGAACAGGCGCCCGGTGTCCCAGGCCCAGCCCATAAGAGTGGCAACCGGCACGGGCAGGTGTACGGCCAGCCCTGGCCCTTGAGTGAAGACTTCTATCTCTGCGTCTACGATCCCCAGGAGAAGCACTATGGGCTCTGTCTGCTCGACAGCTTTGGCAACAAGATCCCCCTCTACACCGATCCCGAGGTGCCTTGCCTGGACCCGATCCCGCTGAAGACGCGCAAGCGTCCGCCGGCTATCCCCAGTCGCACGACCCAGGCGCTGGCCGATCGGCGCGGTGGCACCGACAAGAAGAAGGCGACCATCGCCATCATGAACATCTACGACGCCGATTTCCAGTGGCCCGAGGATGTCGAGATCAAGGCGCTGCGCGTGGTCCAGCTCTTCCCCAAGACGACCCGCAAAGCGGACGAACCATCCATGGGCGTGGGCAATCAATCCATGGGTCGCGGCGTGATCGGCACGGCGCCCGTCGAGGCCGACGGTTCGGCCCACTTCGAGGTGCCCGCCGACGTGCCTGTGTACTTCCAAGCCCTGGACGCCCAGGGTCGGGCCGTGCAGACGATGCGCTCGCTGACCTATGCCCACCGGGGAGAGCGGCTGGCCTGCCTGGGCTGTCACGAACCCAAGACCAGTGCGCCGGCCCGCATGCCTGAGAGGGTCCCCCTGGCGCTGAGACGTGACCCGAGCCCGTTGCAGGGAGACATCGAGGGCTCCTGGCCTTTGACCTTCGCCCGACTGGTCCAGCCGGTTATCGACAAGCATTGCACCGCTTGCCACAGGGAAGAGAAGGACACGCCCGCACTGACGACCGAGCCGGGCAAGTGGGGCTGGTCGCAGGCGTATCACACACTGGCGCCGCTGGCCTGGGCCAAGCACGGGGGCAATGGCTGGCTGAGCCGCAACGAGACCAGCTACTCACTGGCCGGCAACGTCGGCGCCCAGGGCTCCAAGCTTCTGTCACTGCTGGAGAAAGACCACTACGACGTCGCCCTCAGTCCCGAGGAACTGTACCGCATCACCCTCTGGCTCGACCTGAACAGCAACTTCTACGGCGTCTACCACGACCTCCAAGCCCAAGCCCAGGGCCGCGTCGTGCCTCCGATCCTGGAGTGACCCTAGCGCCGCTCGGCCCGCAACAGGTCGAGCATTTCGTTCGACAGTTGCAGCGTAAACTCCGTCCCCGCGTCCTCGTCGCCTCCAACTTCAAACGGGACGCATTCCTCGAACGTTTCGCGGGTCTGGCGATCCACGTACACGGCGCAGAGCCGCCCGGCCGAGTGGGCATGCACCTTCATACGCACGCGACCCTGGTCGTCGGTCCGCTGTTGCTGGTAACGATTGGTGCCGCTCTCGTCGAAGCCGAATACTCGGATACTCTCGACGGGCTGATCCGCCTGGTCCACTACTATCACGCTGATCTCAACGCCCTTGTTGAATTCGACGCGACCCAATGTCACCACTTCCCCCTGCTCGAGTCGCACCGTCCCCAGAGACGTCGGCGGTGGGGGATTGCCGAACACCTGGTACATCGTCAGCTTCAGGTCCAGTCCCGCCGGCACGTAGAGTGTTTGCGAGAGGTTCGCCGTCAGTTCGTATTTGCGAAACGTACTGGCCCAATTGTTGTCTTTGGGCAACGCCCAGAGGTCCGCGAGCCAGGAGGGTCTGTTGTCTTCGGAAACGGTCCAGTGGAATCTGATTCTCGCCCTTCTCGTGTCAAGACCGAGATCGGATACGACCGGGTGGATAACGAGCGTTCCGGCCGGGAACAGCTTCAAAGGCTGCAATGTCACGCTCCCGTTCTCGTCCGGGGTCAAGTACTCACGATAGCCACGCGCCAGGCCGGACGTTGAGAGTTGCTGAAGGACCCCCAGGAAACCCTGGGCCTGAACCAGGAGGGCGTCCGGCGGTCCTTGGGGCCCCGGCGTCAGGGTAAGGCGATACCATCCGTTCTCATCCGTGAGGGTGCACTCGCGAGCGCCCCTGGGCGGACGATCGAGTCGGTCCATTAGCGGCGCCAGCGCCGGGTCGTTCGGATCGAGGTCTGGGCCCAGCGCCTCGATGGTCCTCCACTGTCCCGGCTCCAGTCCGGATGCGTCACGCGTCTTTCCAGGAAAGCTGTGTATCACGACCGCCCGCGGGATTGGTCTGCCGGTAATGCCATGCACGACCTGCCCCTGGTACATCACCTGGCTCGGTCTGACGCGTTGCGGCGTGAAGACGACGATTTCCGGCTTCTCGGTCGTCAGATCTACGGGCTCGAAGACATAATGGTTGCGTCCCCGAATGGCACTGCCGTGCGTTTTCGGCTTGGCTGGCGCGGACCCTGCACGGGGGTCTGAGACGGAGGGGCTTGTTCTCAGTCCTGCATAGTTTTATTGTTCTGCGATGTCTGATTGCTATGATGTTTTTTGTCTTCCTTGGCCGATATATTGTGTGCCCTCCTTGGCTG
>Ga0075114_10000050_pt1 | contig 81629 bp, 72 predicted proteins | sample AntAceMetag02UKM_FD_69784 | JGI IMG/M metagenome (GOLD analysis project Ga0075114, IMG submission 69784) | Saline lake microbial communities from Ace Lake, Antarctica - Antarctic Ace Lake Metagenome 02UKM | ecosystem: Environmental > Aquatic > Non-marine Saline and Alkaline > Saline | place... | reverse complement strand
TGCATGACTGTGAGCACCCATTTGCCCTCGGTAATGTCGAATACCCGAACCGCATCGGTGCTACCAGCAACCTCAACCGAGTTTGTCCCGCTAAAGGCTTGCATGTCAGACACGCTGGCGGCGCCGCCAGCCGAACCATACCAGCCTTCCCAGCCCGCTTCTTCATGGAGAACGAGCCCCGCACCAAAGGACTCGAAATCCTCAAAATACAGAACCTGCGCTGATGCACTGGCGCACGCATACACCAATGCCAAAGCTCCCCAACAAATCAATCTCTTATACATATCATGCCTCCTTACCCCCACCATCCCGAAATAGTATATCACGAAACACTCTTGCTTGCCTGGTGATGGAACGCGTGACCTCCTTCCTTAGAAAGCCCCATCGGAGCACCCTGGTGAATTGAGCCAGTCAACCTCCGTACGAATAGACATCACTCACCTCAAAGCCAGTAATCCAATGAAATCTGCACCCGACCCACAGACCAACGATCCGATTCAGAGCACCCTTCTCCGCCAACGCACGCTGAACTGTGTCACGTTCTGAGGGCCATGTCAATTGTGGAGACTACGTATTCCGTATCATCATTTCTGATGAAGGGAGAGGACTTGGCCCTTGGAAGGATCACCGTTTAAAGAAGGATAATGCTGATGGATGACACGCCGGTACGAGGCTGGTATAATCGCCCGCCATAGATCGAGAGCTAAACAACGGTTGCTATGAGAATGGATTGCGAAACACATGAATGACCTGACCGCCAGCCTAGATCGGGACAAGAAGACCAGCAAGGCAGCTGGCACCGGGCCGTTCCTGGCAGAGAATGCCGCAACGGAATGAGAAGACGATTCGGCCGTCTCAACTGCATCCTACACTATACGGGCCATCTCCTGGAGATCCTGGGGCTGGTGCTTCTGCTGCCTGTCTTCATGGTTCTTCTGTACTGGCATCAACGCGGCGACGGGCGGATCATGACCTTTGCCTTCTTTCTGCCGGCCGGAGTATCGCTGGCGGTTGGATTCATCCTGAGGAACGTCTGCCGGTCCGATCGACTTGATACCGTCAGTTCCATGATGATGTGCGCTATCGGCTGGCTAGCCTGCTCGGCGATCGGAGCGATACCGTTTGTTATTGGCATCCAAGCGAACTACCTTGACGCGTACTTCGAGGCCATGAGCGGCTTCACCACCACGGGCATTACGGTCTTCACCGGGCTGGACGCCATGCCCCACAGCATTCTGTTCTGGCGCGCTTTAACCCAATGGTTCGGTGGCCTGGGCATCCTGTCATTCTTCCTGATCGTCACCTTCCGGGCCAGCAGCGCCCACCACATCTTCGGCGCCGAGAGCCACAAGATCTCTTCCACACGTCCGGCCCCGGGACTGTTCAACACGCTCAAGATCCTCTGGATGATCTATAGCGGCTTCACGCTCCTGGCCGTATTGATCCTCATATTGGCGAAGATGCCCGTTTTCGATGCGGTCTGCCACGCCTTTACTGCCCTTTCGACAGGTGGCTTCTCCCCTCACGACGCGAGTATCGACTTCTATCGCCAGAGCGGGCACGCCCACTACCGCCTCATCGAGTATCTGCTGACCTTTCTTATGATGCTGGGCGGGATCAACTTTCTCATCCACTACCGCGTGCTGACCCGGGATTTCAGGGCCCTCTGGGATAACATCGAGATCCGCTACTGGTGGCGTCTGATCGCGGCGTTCACAGCCCTCATCATGATCGATCACTTTCGCAAGACCGGGGCGCTGGCGGCTCTCTTCGACGCCGGCCCGCCAATCAGCGCCGCTGAAGCCGAACGCACGCTGCGCTCCAGCCTGTTTCAGGTCATGGCCATCATCACCACCACCGGCTTCGGCACCCAGGATATCGGCTCGGACTTCTTCGGAGCCGCCTCGCAGCAACTCTTTCTCGTGATGATGGTCATCGGCGGTTGCGTCGGCTCCACCTCCGGCGGGTTCAAGGTCCTCAGGGTCGCCATCTTGAATCGTTTGGTGCTGCGCGAGCTTTTCAAAGCGAAGGTCTCGTCTCGCGCTTCAACCGGACTGATCATTGACAAGCACATCGTTCCCGACGCAGAAATCCATCGGGTCGCAGCCCTGTTTTTTTCCTGGATCGCCCTGCTGGTTATCGGTGGAACGATCACCGCGCTGTTCTCAAACCAAGGGACGCTGGCGTCCTTTTCGGGGATGTTCTCGGCGCTGGGCAACATCGGTCCATGCTATATTTCCGTACCGGATATGATTGCGATACACCCGGTGGTCAAAATAACGTACATTCTGGGGATGCTGGCGGGTCGACTGGAGATCCTGCCCGTGCTGCTTTTGTTTTCTCCGCGTGCCTGGCGGTAGGCACGTCGGACCCCGGAGCCCGGCCTCGGCCGTGTGTTGGAGGAAATAGCAATGTACATCGTAGTGGCAGGCGGCGGCATGGTCGGTGGTCGACTCGTGCGACGATTGCTGGAGAAACGGCACGACGTAGTCATGATCGACACCAACCGGGAGGTCTGCAACAAGCTGTACGCCGAAACCGGCGTCGTGGCCATCTGCGGCAAGGCCACGAGAATTGACGTACTCAAGGAAGCCGGCGTCGAGAAGGCCGACGCCATCGTGGTGGCCACGCCGGACGATGCGGACAACCTCGCCAGCGCCATCCTCGCCAAGAGCTTGAATGTCCCCCGTGTCATTGTGAGGATGCGAGATCCGGAATACGAAAACGCCTACAAAGTCGCCGGCGTACACAAGATCGTCCGTGTCACAGACCTGATGGTCAACCAGATGATGATGGAGATCGAGAATCCTAAGGTCCGACGCATTACCACCATCGGCGGCGGTCGGGCCAACATCTTCATGGTCATTGTCCCCAAGGGTGGACGGGCGGCCGGCAAAACTGTCAAGGAGATCGCCAGCAACGAAAGCTTCCCCTCGCAGTGCGTCTTCATCGCCATCTACACCGAGGAGAAAGGTGAACTGTCCATCCCACGGGGCGAGCAGGTGGTCCACGAAGGAGATGAGTTGTTCTTAATCTCCACGGCCGAGAATATCCGCAAGGTCGCCGATTTCCTGACCGCCGTGCGGCCGGGGTAACGCCGAGCGCTCCGGTTGCGGATTATTGGACACCTGCAGCCTCCGGATTCGCTAACGTATGACAGACAAACACAACAAGGCATAACACCTTGCAAAATAAAAACTTACAGCCAACCCAAACCACGTCCACAGTGAGAAAAATGATGTGAAAGTGGGTGCTTTTTTGAAGGAAAACCGTTACCAGGAGTCTGTGTATGCAGAAGCCGATAGTTGCGATCCAACTGGGACCCGGGGGGGATTCGGGAGTGATCGGAATTGGCCAGTTTATGTGAAAAAGATGCGACAGTGACATGGGACTCCTGCCAGAGCCCGCGCCAGGCGTTTGAAGTCATTGTCAACCGGCATATGAAAGACGCCTATTTCATTGCCTTGGGATTGGTGGGCAACCGGGAAGACGCTCTGGAGCTCTCGCAGGAGGCGTTTTTCCGGGCCTACAAGAACCTCGACCGACTGAATGATAAAGAGAAGTTCTTCCCTTGGTTCTATCAGATTCTGAGAAACCTGTGCTTCAGTCATTTGCGTAAGCGAAAGGTTCGGCGTGCCTATGAGTTGGAGGCCAGTGATGGCGAATCGGGGACCGGCGACTCGACCCCCTATCCACGTTCGGCCTCGGGGAGCGATTCCTTCGACCCCGAGACGGTGGCCGAGCGAAACGAATCCAAGGACCGCGTCTGGAAGGCGATCAGCCGACTGGACGAAAAGCATCGGGAGGTGATCGTTTTGAGGCACTTCCGCAACCTGTCCTATGACGAAATGGCGAAGGTATTGTTCTGTAACCGCGGCACCGTGACCAGCCGCCTGTACTACGCCCGCAAACGGTTGAAAGAGATATTGGACCGTGAGAGTGGCTCCGCAGATGCCGATTCGAGCGTTCTGGAGCCCCGGAAAGGAGGTCAGAAGTAATGACCTGCCAAGACTACAAAGACTCCATGATGGCCTACCTTGACAACGAACTGGACGGCGCTCAGAAACAAGCGTTCGAAGCGCATCTGGCGTCCTGCCCCAAGTGTACGCAGGAATTGGAGGAGTTCAAGAAACTCAAGCAGATCACCGACAGCGTGGAATTGGCCGAGCCGGAAGATCGGGTATGGCAGCAGTATTGGGGAGGCGTGTACAACCGCGTCGAGCGCGGGATCGGCTGGGTGGTGTTCTCCGTGGCCGGCATCCTCCTGCTCATCTACGGAGGGTTTACGGCGATAGAGAATGTCATCACCGATCCAGGCGTCGGCCTGCTGTTGAAGGTCGGGCTCCTCGCCCTGCTGGCCGGGTTGGCGATCCTGTTCGTCTCCGTCGTGCGGGAGCGAATCTTCTTCTGGAGCAAAGACCGCTATAAGGATATTAGGAGATAGAACGATGCTGATGGCGACGACGGATACGATATGCGGAAAAACGATTGTCAAACACCTCGGCATGGTTCGCGGCAACACCATTCGGGCCCGCCACATCGGTCGCGATGTAATGGCCAAGATCAAAAACGTGGTGGGAGGTGAGATCAGTGACTACACCAAGCTGATGGGCGAATCGCGCGAACAAGCCATCGACCGCATGGTGGAGGAGGCCACTGAACTGGGCGCCAACGCCATCGTGGGAGTGAAATTCTCCACCTCGGAGGTCATGGACAGCGCCGCCGAAATCCTGGTCTACGGCACCGCCGTCATGGTCGAATAGCCGGCGTGCGATAACACTGCACCGGTGCCCTATTGAAAGGACATGAAATGGACTGGCTCAAAGAGTTTCTCAAGCCCGAGTTGATATGGTTTCTGATCGGCATGCTACTGTTGTTGGCGGAGTTCGCCATTCCTGGGCTGATCGTCCTCTTCTTCGGCGTCGGCGCCTGGATCGTCGCGGGGGTCTGCCTGGTGACCGACATTTCGCTCAACGTGCAGTTGGGGATCTTCATCGGTGCGTCCGTGCTCTCTCTGGTCCTCTTGCGCAGTTGGCTCAAGGGGATGTTCGTGGGCCACGTGGGAGCCAAGCAAGATCTGACCGAGGATCTTCAGGAGTTTGTCGGCGAGCGCGCCGTCGTCAAACAGACTATCACGCCCAAGTTAGCGGGCAAGGTGGAACTGCACGGGACAAACTGGACCGCCGAGGCGGAGGAAGAGATTTCCGACGGTGCGGTCGTGGAAATCGTAGCCAAGGACAACCTGACACTCAAGGTCAAAGCCGTTTAGGTAAAGGAGAATATATTATGTTGGCAACTGTCAATCCACTCACCATTGTGCTCATCGGGCTTGTGGTCCTGGGCTTCGTCATTCTCGCCACGACCATTCGGATCGTGCCGCAGAAGAGAGCCTATATCCTCGAGCGACTGGGCAAATACCACAAGACCTTGGACGCCGGATTCCATATCCTCACGCCGTTCGTGGACAAGGCCTCCTACCGCCACACGCTCAAGGAGCAGGCCGTCGATGTGCCTCCTCAGCAGTGCATCACCAGGGACAACATCGCGGTCGAGGTCGACGGGATTCTGTACATGCAAGTCGTGGATCCCAAGAAGGCCTCCTACGGCATCGACAACTATCGCTTCGCGGCCACCCAACTGGCCCAGACCATGATGCGTAGCGTCATGGGCAAGCTCGACCTCGACAAAACGTTCGAAGAGCGAGAGAAGATCAACACGGTCATCGTGGAAGCCGTCGACAAGGCCTCCGATCCGTGGGGCGTCAAGGTCACGCGTTACGAGGTGAAGAACATTCTGCCGCCTCAGAGCATCAAGGACGCGATGGAAAAGCAGATGCGAGCCGAGCGTGAGAAACGGGCCACCATCGCCGAGTCCGAGGGTGACCGACAGGCCAAGATCAATCGCGCCGAAGGTGACCGCCAGGAAATGATCGCCCGTTCGGAGGGCGAAAAGCAGAAGCGCATCAACGAAGCGGAAGGTCGCGCCATCGAGATCCAGAGGGTGGCCGAGGCCACCGCCGATGGCATTCGCAAGATCGGTCTGGCCATCAACGAAAAGGGTGGCGCCGAGGCCGTGAACCTGCGCATCGCCCAGCAGTACCTCGACGAGTTCGGCAAACTCGCCAAGACCAACAACACGATGATCATCCCCTCGGACCTGGCCGATATCGCAGGCATAATCAAGACCGCCTCATCGGTCCTGAAGACCACCACACCACCGAGTGCTTAGGCCTGAACCGCTAATCGGTGACGCGGAAGAGAAGATGTCTTCAATCGATCGCCCCCACCTCGGGGGCGATTTTCTTTTCAGAGCATCAATAGACTCACCGCCATGATGAGCATGCCCAGAACGACGCCTCCAATGACGAGGTGGCCGTGGCCATAGCGATGGGCCGTCGGAAGCAGTTCGTCGAGCGAAATGTAGATCATCACACCAGCGACGAAAGCCAGCGTGCCGGCCAGAACCATCGGCGTCAGGAAAGGCATGAGCAGAAGGTAGCCCAGGAGAGCGCCAACGGGTTCGGAGACACCCGAAAGAAACGAGTACAGAAACGCCTTATTCCTGCTGCCCGTGGCGTAGTAGATGGGCACCGATACCGCGATCCCCTCCGGGATGTTGTGAATGGCAATGGCGATGGCGATGAAGGCTCCCAGTTTGACATCCGTCAGCGCCGCGGCAAACGTCGCCAACCCTTCGGGGAAATTGTGGACGCCAATCGCCAGCGCCGTGAACAGGCCCGTGCGCATCAGCTTATGGCTGCCATGGGCAACCGTCGGCTCGTCCATATCGTCAAAGTTGTGAGGGTTCTCCGGTTCGGGGATAGCCAGGTCGATCAGGCCCATGATCCCGATGCCGAGAAAGAAGACGAGCACCGCCCAGGTCTCGCCCATCGTCTCCATCGCACTGGGAAGCATCTCCACGAAGGAGATATAGATCATCACGCCGGCCGAGAGCCCTAGCGCAAACGCCAGATAAACAATCTTGGGGCGCTTGATGAAATAGGCGATCGCGCTGCCAATCCCAGTGGAAAGGCCTGCGACCATCGTCAACCCCAGGGCAATGCCGACGTTTTCCGATGCCATGCTCAGTAGTCCCCCTTCACCTCACAAATAGGTTCAGTGCCTGCTGCCCGGTATACTAGTGGCCCCGATGCCGTTTGGCAAACGCGTTTTCGTAGACGACCCTGACCGCGACACCCAGCCTCTTTCCTTCCAGGTGAGTCGCGTTTAGAATAGTCGTCTGAGAATGGCCCGTATTCCTTGGTTCACGACGGAGCACATGTATGAACGCAGTTCGCGCAGTTGTCGCTGGGATTGTTATCACGTCGATAGGTCTCCATGCCGCCCCCAGCGCGGGGCCAGAACAATCATTGACGCTCTTCGTCGCTCCAGACGGCAGGGACACTCAGTCGGGCCGCCCGGGGGAACCCATGGCTACCCTCGAAGCCGCTTGTACCGCCGCTCGGCGAGCAAAGCCTGGGCAACAGCGGACGATCATCGTTCAGGCAGGCGAGTATTTCCTCGACGCCCCCGTGGTGCTCACCGGCGAGGACAACGGCTTGACCATCAAAGCGGCCCCCGGCGCCGAGGTTCGGCTCTATGGTGGTCGGAGGGTCACGGAATGGGACAAGGACAGCGAGAAGTTCTACGCCGCCAAGGTCCCAGGCGTCAGAGAAGGCCGGTGGGATTTCCGCGCCCTGGTGGTCAACGGTCGCTACTGCCCCCGGACCCGCCTGCCCGAAACGGGATACTTCGAGCATCTGAGCCGGTTCGACGTTCCCTGGATGAGTACTACAGGAGGGGGCTGGAAGCGCAAACCCACCGAGACCGAACTGACCACGCTGAAGTACAAACCCGAGGATCTCGGCGCCTGGCTGGATGTCAACAACGCAGAGGTCACGGCCTATCACATGTGGGACGAGTCCCTGGTCGGCGTTTCGGCCAATGACACCAACGCTCACACCCTGACATTCTCGAGTCCGACCGGTCATCCACCCGGCGCGTTCGGCGTAAAGAAGTACGTCGTCTGGAATACTCGCGAAGGCTTGACCAGACCAGGTCAATGGTATCTCGACCGAACGGAGGGCAAACTTGTCTACTGGCCCTTACCCGGCGAAGACATGCGCGACGCTGAGGTCATCGCTCCCACAGTTGAGTCGATTATCGCCCTGCGTGGAACAAAGGAGAATCCCGTTAAGGATGTCACGATTCAGGGACTGACCCTGTCGGTCACCACGACCCCCCTGAAGGCGGGCGGATTCGGCGCCGGGCGATTTGATGGTGCCCTCTCGGCCACCTCGACCGAGAACTGTCGATTTGCCGACCTGGAGATCGTCAACGCGGGCGGACAGGGCATCAAGGCTTCCGGCATCGACCTACACATTGCCAACTGTCACGTCCACCACGTTGGCGCCTGTGGCATCCGGTACCACGGAACGCGCGTCCAGGTCACAGACAACCACATTCACCACATCGGACTGACATACCCCAGCGCCATCGCCCTGCCCGGCGGCGGACAGGACTCGCTCATCAGTCACAACCACATCCACGACACCCCCTATTCGACAGTCACCTATGGGGGCAAGCGCACGCGTATCGAAGGCAACCTGATCCACAACGCGATGCAGGTACTCCACGACGGCGGGGGCATTTACTGCTTTGCGGGCGAGAACCTCATCCTGCGCGGCAACTTCATTCGCGATATCACCGACACCGGCGGCTACGGCGCCTCGGCCTACTACCTCGACGAACGCTCGACAAACTGCGTGGTCGAAGGCAACCTGTCGGTCAACGTCGCTCGCGCCTCCCACAACCACATGGCCAACAACAACGTGATCCGAAACAATGTCTTCATCAACGATGGAGACCTGCGGCTCACGTTCCCGCGCTCCTCCGACTATCGCTTCGAGAAAAACATCCTGCAGGCCCAGGGCAAAATCATCTTCGAGGCGGGCGACCAGGCTGTCACGCTGTCAGACAACCTCCTGTTCAGCAAGGAAGATGTCGTAGAATACCGCACGCTCGATCGCTACACAAAGACCCACAGCCACCGGATACCCAAAGACGAGACCAACAAACAGGCCGATCCTCAGTTGATTGGTAGCCGGACGGGCAACATCGAACTGACTTCCGAATCGCCGGCGCGCGAGCTTGGCATCACACCCATCGACGTCAGTGACGCCGGACCTCGAAAGGAACGGCCCTAGACATAATCTCCAAGCCCAGCGTCACGAAATACGGGCCTCGTTGCTCCTCCCAGGTTGTCCGGAGGCGTCCATTCTGCTAGGATGGGTTCTGTCAGCAAGACCCAGGTATTCTTCAATAGAAACGTTGTGTTCAGTCAGAAGGAGTGGTCGATGCATCCACGATCGATTCTCGCGTCGCTGTTGCCGTGTCTCTACGTGATCCTCGTCGCACTAACGCCCTTGGCCGCACAGGCCGAAGAACCACCGGCGAGTTGTCAACAAACGACGCAGCGCGTACTGAAACCGTTCCTGGACCGGCTGGCGGCCGCTCAGAAGGCGGCCCAACAGTACACCGATCAGAACGCCGAGAAGATCGCATGGATCAACGAGCAGATCCGCCTGCGCCAGGAGGCCCGCAAGATCTTCGACGACGCCAAGGCCAAGGAGAATGAGACGTTTGGCAACCGCATCAAGTGGGGCAACGAGGCCATCGCCGAAGCGAGAGCATACGCCCAGAAGCAGATCGCCGAGAAGCGTAAGCGGGCCGCCGCGGAACGCGCCAAGGGACGCGAACGCATCGCCCAGGCCCATACCGACGCGGCCGCCAAAATCGCGGCCGATCTAGCCGCCGGGAAAACCAGTTGGTACAAGAAAGAACTGAGTCTGCGCCACAGCATCAAGGGCTGGAGGGTCTATATCACCAGGCAGACCGAGGAGCGTGCCACACGCATGGCAGCCTATGCCGCCGGCGAGGTGTCACACTATATCCCCAAACTGAGCTGGCGGGCCACCTGGAAAGGTGTCGTCGCCAGTATTGCTGACAAACGCGAAGAACTGGCCAAAGCCAAGGCCCGCGAGTACAGCTACTATATGCGCGCGATCAGCTTGCGTCTGACCGGCAAAGGAATGGACGATCATCTGGCTCTTCGTCAGGAAGAACTGGCTGACGCTCGCGCTCGCATCGCCGCCGGCACATTCGTTATGTATGTGCCGGTATTGGGTATACGGACGGACCGAAACGGAGTGCAAAAGATCGTCGCTGAGGCGCGCGACAGGTATCGCAAGACGTCCAATGCGTGGGGCGCCAAAACGTACAAGAACTACAATCCTCTATGCGGCTCGCGCCCCACCAACGGTGACATCGAGAAGGTCATCGCCGATAAACGACAGGAGCTGGCGGATTTCCAGGCGGCCGGCGATGACGCTAAGGTCTACGCGGCCGGCGCCCATCGAACGGGCCGCCAGATTCGCGAACAAATCGCCGCGGCGCAGGCTAAGGGTAACAGCGATGCCACCAAACGCTGGCACGAGATCCTGGCCGCGTGGAAGAAGGCGTGTTCCGAGTGGATCGCCGCCAAGCAGAAGGACATTCAGCGTTGGGAGGAGATCCTGGCCAAACACAAGGAGATCCACAAAGAGGACCTGAAAAGCCAAAAGGCCAATATCGATGGCCGCCTGCAGGACGCACTGAACCAAACGCCCTGCGGCGGGTCGGCCGGCGCGGTCGATCCAGACCAGGCCGTCGTGGACCGCCACCGCGACGATTTGGACGGGCTTAGCGAATCGGACGCCGAGAAGCAGCGTCGCCGAGACTGGTACGACGACAAGATCTATGTCGAACCCGATGGCACCGTACACGGCGACCCACGCGAGGCCTGGCTCAACGCGTTGCGCGATACGGGATTGACGCCCTCGCAACAACAATCGCTGGCCGAACGACTGCTCAGTATCCAGGGCATCCTCAGCTCGAAGAACTTTTCCGACTGGCTGGTGGCCTTCAAGGACGCCAACGAGATGCGCGAGGCCACCGGCGTCATCGAAGAGTTCATCAGAGCCATGGAGGGGATCGATATCAACACCATGAAAAACGCCGACTTCTTCAAGCGGCGCCGTGAGATCCGCAAGATGCTGCCGCGCGTCACCGAAGCGTTGGAGAGCGGCATGCTGAGCCCGGGGCGGATTCAGCGCTATATCGATGCCCTGAAGAAGTCGGGTAGCGCCACGCGCCAGACGCGCGAACAACTCAAAACGCTTCAAGGTCTGCTCGACGTATCCCAGGACGCCAAAAACATGTGGCGCAGCAGTAGTGCCCTGCGTAACATAGGCCGCACACTGGCAACCGATGCGACGGATGCCTATCGGAAGTTCGTCTCGGGCTCGTCCACGAAGGTTGCCCAGCGTCTGGACGATGCGTTCGCCGGCATGAGCAAACTCGACAAGGGACTGCTCGTGTTGAGTGTCGCAGCCGCAACCGCCGAGGCGTACGATCGTATAGAGAAAGGGGAGGCACCCTCCGAGGCGATCGCACGCAGCAGTGTGAACTTCGTCATTGACCTGGCCATCGCCGGCATCCCGGTCACCGCCGCGGCCGAGATCGCCACTCAAATCATGTTCACCTCCTATGCCTACGCGACAGGCGACGAGGGGGTCTCCGACGCGACACTCAGCAACACCACCAAATGGGCCGCCCAGGAAGCTCTGAACAAAGTGGCCGACGGCGCCGCCTATCTCGGAGAGGCCTCGATCGCGCTCGAACGCATGGTCTTCAACGAACCCGACGTCGGCGCGATCCTGGGCAACGTCAGTTACGGCCGCCTGCGCCAATCACTCAGCCACGTCGAGGATCAACTGGCCGCCCTGCCGCCCGGTCATGCCAACGAAACGCGACTGCTGCGCATGCGTGAGGCCTTTCGCATCCTGATGCGCGCCAAACAACAGCAAGGCTGAGGCACGGGGACGCGTCCGGAATTGGACCGGAATCGATCAGCTTGGCTTGCGATTCTGCTGACAGAACTGGCCCATCAGTTCCATGGCCTTGCTCGTCTTGTCGAGGGCACCATCCAACTGGGCAAAGGCATCGACAAGTTCCAGCAACCCCGGGTCGGGCTCGACGGAACCATACTTGTGGGCAACATTGATAATGCCGGCGTCCAGACCATACTCCATGGCTTTGGCGACATAGGCGCGGCTGACACCAATCCGCCGGCCCGGCAGGTCGCGCACCGAGTTGCTCACCCCCAGCGAGCAATGCACGCCCTTCATTTCGGGATCAGTCTTGATCTTGCGGATGGTCTCAAAGGTGCGATAAGTATACCCCGGTACGCCCGGCTCCATCGGCATGTCGATCGCAATGGGGAAGACGGTGGAATCGAAGAAAATCTGGTTGGCTTCAAAGCCATAGTGTCCCACCGCCTTGTCGAAGATCTGCTTGGCCAGGTCATACAACTCCTCGACCGAGTGCGATCCACCCGGCCCGGTCGACTTGGCCTCGCTGACCAGCAGACCAATAACGGCAAAATCATAGTCCTTCCTCAAAGGCAAGATTCGATCCATGGTGTAGACTTTGACCGAATTGACCAGCGGAGGCTTGACCGGGTCGGTCGTACGATACCACTCCTTGAGCCCGGCCTCCAGGACATTGTCATCGCTACTGTCGATGCAGATCGGGACACCGTCGCTCCACTGTCGCACGAGTTTGGTGTACGCAACCATCATATCGACAGCCGTCTGCGGATCGTCCTCCCCGAAGGCGTCGAGATTGACCGCAATGTAGTCGGCGCCGTCGGCCGCCTGTGACTCGATCAGGGCCTTGATATAATCGAGTGACTCGCTCGGCGCCGTGTAGGCGTCGGCCCCCAGATCCCGAAGCTGCTTCATGACCTTGCCTGTCTTGGGGATGGAGGCGTGTACCGATTCGCCGATAGAGATAAGTGCGTTTGTCATAGTGTGATCCCTCCCGAACAGGTAATTGACAATAGACGAAGTATGCTCCAGCGCCGGAATCCGAGCCGGATTGATGACGGTGCGCAAGCGATCAAGCCCCCCCTTCTCCGAGGCGGCCGCCTGGTAGATTCGATCCCCGATGCAAATCCGCTCGAGGTTGTTGCCGCAACGACCGTCGACCGTGGCGTCGCCGCACGGGGCGTTGTCCATGCCCTTCTCGCAACCGCCGATCGTGCAGAGCCCGAAATTCTCGGGCAAGAAACAGTCGCCGCACTCTTCGCAGTCGAACAGGATGTATTTGAACGCCTTTTCGTTGGCGTTGAACACTTTGTAGACAAACCCCTTGCCCTTGTCGGCGCCCAGGAATTTCATCGTCTTCTTGAAGGCGTGGAACCCGAAATGGTCGGGATCGAGATAGGCCCAGTGCGAGAAATCGAAGAATCGCTTGCCCAAGGTAGCGCCCGGCGCCGACAGCGCCACTTGCACCCCGTCGGGATTGTACAAATAGAAAGCCTCTTTGGCGGGCCAACAGAGGTTCTCCTTGAAGGGCTCCCAATCGTCGCCGATCTGGGCGGCCCTTTCCAGAATCTTCGTAAACATCGCGAAATCGTGCACGCCCCCGATATCCACCCCGGCTGCGCCCATCGCCTTGTACATGGCGACCTGCTGGGCCGCCCGCTCGAGGTGCTCGTCCACCCCCTCGGCATAGACCTTGGCCAGCAGTTCGTCGCTGACGAAGCAGCCGGGCAGCTTGATATCGTGCATCAACCTTGGAGCGGGCGTCAGCGTGCTGAGCATGTACACGTTCCCGATCACCGGGACGTCCAGGTACCGCGTCTTCAGGTAGGTGAACAGCTCCAGCGACTTGCGCCAGTCCCAACCGACCTGCGTAACGAGGAATTCGGCGCCGCTGCGGATCTTCTTCTCCATCTTGTAGTACTGCTGCATCTGGGCCGCTTCGGAGTACTTGAACGGAGAGACCGCCGCCCCGGTGACGAACTGGTGCACGTCCGCCATCGCCTCAGGCCGCGCCTTGAGATACGACTGCTGATTGAGCTGCTTGACCAGGCGCAGCAGGCCAACCGCTTCCAGTTCGAAGACGCCCTTGGCTGCGACAGGCTTGTCGCCCGTCAGCGCCAGAACGCTGGTGATCCCAGTCTTCTTGAAGCCGGTTAGCGCGCTGACGATCGCATCGGAATTGGCATCCTTGCAGGTCAGATGCGGCACGACATCGAGTCCGTCGAGCAAGCTGTTCGCATGGAGAAAGCTGATGACATCGGCCGGCTCGATGTTGGCGACTCCGCCCGGGTTCTGGGGCAGTGCGATCGCCGCGAAATCAAATCCGTCGGGCAGGACCGACGAGCCGTCCTGAGAAGCCTCCTGGTAAGCCTTGAGAAATCCTTCAATCGGCCGGAAGCTGAAGCCCGGGCCGCCCGTCAGTTCGGCCAGCACGATAAATCCGGATCGGTCTCTCAGCTTCTGCCCTAGATTCTTCTGCACCATTGCCGTCTCCAAAGAGAAGATCAAATACCCAATATCAAGATTGTAGGATGGGCTTTAGCCCATGCTGCCTGCCCCGGCGGAGACCGCATGGGCTAAAGTCCATCCTACCTTTCAAAACTCAAAACTCAATTTGATATTTGATCTTCTTTGCGGCGATTTTGTAAGATGGAGTCGTTGCACCGGAGTTCGCAAACTGCATTTAACGCGAGGTGGACTATGTCGCACGAGTTGGATCGTCGCCGCTTTCTGCAAACGTCCCTGGCCGGTTCGGCCGCCGGCGCCCTGGGCCTGAGCTTCGAGGAGAAGGCCCTTCTCGCCCAGTCGACCAAACGACCGGCTCCCGTGACGCCGTCCGAGTCGCTGGACCTGATGCCAACCGGCAAGATCGGCAACCTGACGATCACCCGACTGATCGTCGGAGGCAACCTGACCAGCGGGTTCGCCCATGATCGAGACCTGATCTACGTCTCGTCGCTGCTGAACCACTACTTCACCGACGAGAAGGTCTTCGAAACCTGGCGGCTCTGCGAAGAGTGCGGCGTCAACACCGCGATTCTGAGACTCGACGACAAAGTGATCCGACTGATCAGCCGCTATTGGGACGAGCGAGGCGGACAACTCCAGTGGATCGTGCAGGTCAAGCCGGGCAAGTTGGACCTGCAGCACTTCCAAGACGATATCGCCCGCGCCGTCGATAACGGCGCCGTCGGTGGATACATCCAGGGCAACGTCGGGGACAGCCTGGTCAAGAACAACCAAATGGACCTGCTGGCCAAGGCCCTGGACGTGCTCAAGGACGCCGGCCTCGTCGCCGGCATCGGGGCCCACTCCTACGAGGTCCCCGTCGCCTGCGAGAAGGCGGGTCTCAAACCCGACTTCTACATGAAGACCCTGCACAGCCCCAACTACTGGTCGTATAATCCCGAGGGCGCGATATATGACAAGTTCGAAGCCACCAGCAAGCAGTCCCACGACAATGTCTGGTGCACGCGGGCCGAAGAAACGATCGAGTTCATGAAGACCGTCAAGACCCCCTGGATCGCCTTCAAAGTCCTGGCCGCGGGCGCTCACCATCCTTCCGACGGATTCAAATACGCCTACGAAAACGGTGCCGATTTCATCTGCGCCGGCATGTTCGATTTCCAGGTCCGCGAGGACGTCATCATCGCCAAAGACATCCTCAGCAAGAAGGTGAACCGCCAACGCCCCTGGCATACGTAAGAGCAAAAATCAAAGTGCAAAATGCAAAATTGCGGAATCCCGGCGCGCCGGGATGACTTCCTGAATTTTGATCTTTGATCTTTACTCTTTGATTTCCTCACCGGCTTCCCACCAAAGCCGCGGATAGTCCCGCCCCTCCAGAATCCACCAGATATCGTCCGTCCCGTTCTCCACCTCCCCCACAAAATCCCACCCCGCCTCCAGAAACGTGCCGGCCCTCTGCATCTCGGTCGTTGTTCTGCCCGTACCGCCATCACTTTCGGCTTGCCCCGAGGTCTGGGTGTCCCAGAAACTCGCAGTGACATCACCTACCCAGGTGTTCCCCACCAGGCCCCCAAGGGTGGGGGTGAGGGGCTCGGGAATGCCAAAACTTCGGTCGACCTCCGCTGTGCTGTAACTCCCACAGATGCTGCCGTACCTGTGCGAGTACATGAGACCATTTCTGCCTACAAGGCCACCGACATAATAATCGGCTCCATTGACCTCGCCGGCGCTGTAGCTCGTGGAGATGGTGCTAGCATTGAGGCCCGCGAGGCCGCCGACGGAGCCATCTCCGCTAACGATGCCGCGGCTGTAGCTGGCGGCAATGTTGCCGTTGTTCAAACCTGCGAGGCCACCGACGTAGTCACCGGTTCCGTTGACATCCACCGCCTCAAGACCCAAGTTGGAAATCTTCGCTCCAGAGCCCAATTGCCCGAAGAGACCGAGGTGGCCGCCGCCCTGGATATGCAGATTGCTGATGACATGGCCATTGCCGTCAAAGGTCCCTCCAAACCAGGGAACAACAGCCACTGACCACGTTGTCTCCGACAAATCCAGGGCCACCTCCAGACGGAAGTGCCCCATGGGCTTGAGCCACACGGTGCCCAGGTCCCGCACATTTCGGATCAAATACGGTTGCTCGGCAGTTCCCATACCTCCCGGCATCGTCGGGTCCGCACCGCCACGATAACGCAACCGCGGATAGTCATTTGTCGGCATCCACCAGTAATCGCACGTTCCATTTTCGGCCTCGTCCACGAAATCCCATCCCTCACGGAGAAACGTGCCAATGTCTTGCATCTCAGCCGTGCTTAGCCCCGTCCCGCCAGCACTGATGATTTGGCCCGACTTCTCAACATCCCAGAAGCAGTGGGTCGCGGTTCCGGTCGCCTCAAGCATGCGGCCGTGCGCCCAGCCTCCCTGGCTTCCTAGCAGTCCGCCGACTTTCTCTTCGCCGCCACTGACGGAGCCCGTGCTGTAGCAGAAGGATACCTGCCCGACATTGCAGCCCACGAGACCGCCAGTGTACAGGTTGCCACTAACAAGAGCGGTGCTGAAACAGGCCGTCAGATCACCTTCGGGCCAGTTCATGCCTGCCAGTCCCCCGACCTCAGAACTGCCGGTTACCGTGCCACTACTATGACTCGCAATGATACTGCCATAATTGAAGCCCGCAATGCCGCCGACGAACCCATGCCCATCGGTTCCATTGACGTCAACAGCTTCCAAGCCTAGATTGGAAATCTTGGCTCCTGGGTTGAGCTTTCCGAACAGCCCGAGGTAACTCCCACCCGTGATAGTCAGATGTGAGACTGTGTAGCCATTGCCGTCAAAGGTACCTGTGAAGGTAGTCCCATCGTGCCCCCAGTACGATTCGTCGGTATCCGGAGCAATCACGGCCCTGTCATACGAATATCCTGACAGGTCAATATCCACCATGAGCTTGAAGTGCTTGTCGTAGTCGTTTGGCTCGGCGCCGATGGCGTTCATTTGCCCGGGGGTGGAGATCAGGTAAGGAGTGTTGGGATCGCCTGTACCACCGTTATACTTGCGGCGGGCGGTGGCGTCGAGATTCAGGATGAAGAAGTCGGCGCTGTTGGGTGGTGGGATCGTCTCCCCCAAAAGGTGGACGGTGTCGTCCTCGAAGGTCAGTGTCAGACGAACCTCGGTCTCATTGGCGGCTTTGCCGGTGAATTCGATCGTCGTATCGTCGAGGGCGGCGCCGATCAGCCCCGTCAGGTTGAACGCCTCGTTCGGGTCCAGTGTACGCAATGGCTCGCTGGCGTCCACCGCGTTGGCGTCGACCTGCTCGAATCGTGCGGAGCCTGCCTCGGCGTCGACGACCAGGCAGAACTGGCCGTCGATGGAGTAGGTCCAGTGAACGCCTGCGAAGCCGCCCGTCTGAACGATGACGCTTTGGTCGGGAATGAAGACATACCGACTTGACCCTGAAGAGAGTTCGGTCCCCTGGACGGTCGCGATCAGAAAGAACGCGACGAGAGGCAGAAAGACCACTCTCAACTTCGGTGAACGATTCGCTCCCATGGTCTGCTATCCTTCTCTCGGCCCCATCGGGACCAAGTTCCCGTCCGCCGGCCAGGTATTACGTGCCCAGCCTCTGAAATAGAGTATAGCAAAAAAGGACCGTCCGGGTCAAGCGCCCCGAACGGTCCCTGTCTGTCGATGACTCTGGTGAGACGCCTACTTGTTGCGGCGTTCGAAGTCTTTCATGTAGGTGATGAACTTCTTGGCCGTGCGGTCGAGGTTTTCGATGGAACCCCCCCCGTCGAGGACCTCGCACATCTCGTAGGTGACGTAGCCCTGGTAGCCGATCTCCTTCAGTGCCTTGAAGTAGGTCTCGTAGTCGACGATGCCTTCGCCGACCGGCACGGCGCGGATCGCGTCGGTCTGCTCCAGGAAATTGGTCAGCGTGCTGGCGTAGTGATAGCGCGGGTGCCGCACGTAGTCAGCGGCGGTCATGTGCACAATATACGGCTTCATCTTGAGCACGGCGGCGCGCATCTGCTCGGCATTGAAGTTCTGCAGGGTCGGCGTCCAGGGATCGAAGGCGGCCTTGACATTCGGATGATTCACCTCATCGAGCAGCCAGCGCATCACGTCGTGATGCGAGGCGATGTCGTGATGGTTCTGCACCGCCAGGGTGATGCCATACTTGGCAGCCCGATCACCGGCCAGGCGCAGGCCTTCGGCGACCACGGCGTATTGCTTGTCATAGGCAATGCCCGGCCGCTCGTAGCCGGTGAAGATGCGCACCATGTCGGTCCCGAGGTCGCGGGCCAGCTCGGCCAACTGCTCGACATAGGCGACCTGGATCTCCATATTGGGGATGCCCGCCTTGTCCATCCCGGCGGTGAAGTCCGTATAGCCGGCCAGGCAGACCAGTTCTAAGCCGAGCCCCTCAATCCGGCGGCGCAGCGCCTTACGGGCCTTCGCGTCGTAGTCCAGAACGGAAACGTGGGGGCGTTTGGCCATGATCATGACGCCGTCATAGCCAAGGTCCTTGGCCTTGACGAGAAACTCGTCGATCGTCAGACGGGCCTGCCCACGCCAGAAACCGGCGTAGCTGACCGAATGCAGACAGGTCTTGACCTTGAAGTCCTTCGGGTTGCCCGTCGGTAGCTTCTGGGCCAATGCCGTGGTTGCGATGAATGTGCTGATGATGAGAACGACCGTCAATAGCCTGCGCATGACAACACTCCCTCTACAAAACCGACCTAATTGTTAGCACCACGCGTGGGTTGAGAACCCACCCTACTTGTCACTCTTGGGTTTTAATATACCTTTGAGTCCCTCGGTGATTCCTTTGCCGATCTCCTCGACGCCTTTCTGCAAGCCTCCGCCGGCGTCCTGGCCGGCACCGAGGATGATTCGTCCGAGATCGACAGCGGTGCCCAGCACGGAGGTCAGGCCGGTGATCATCTCCTGGGGCAGAACGTCGGCGCCCTGCTGGGCGATGCCGGCCGTGACTGCCAGGATGATCTTGGTCGTCAACGTGGCGATGTCCAGGACCTCGTCGCGACCCAAATCGGTCATCTCGATCGGGGCCAGCTTGAGCTTGACCGTATCGATCTTTCCCGGCACGGGCAACATCTTGACGCTGACCGTGACATTCGTGAGGGTCAGGGTATCGATATGCAGCTTCTTGCCCGTTGGCTCTTTCTCTCGCTTGAGGACCTTGACGATGTCCCGGAGATTGTTGCTGAACCCTTTTTGCTCAACAACCACCGCCATCCCGTCAAGCTTCACGTCCTTGATCAGCACCTCGTCGCCAAGCAGGGTCCTGGTCTCGACCTTCACGTCACCCCGGCTGAGAGTCAGGAGCGTGTCGTGCTGATAGCCCGGTGGGTTGGCGACGGTCAGGCCGTGCAGGGTCAGGGCCCCACCCATAATCGACAGCTTGGCGGCCTCCAGGTCCACACCAACATTCAACGCCTTGGTGCCGGCGGTTTCCACCGCGACGCGCACGGCGCTATCGGCTAGGAGGTTAACGGCCAGGACAGCGACGACGACCACCACCACCAGGATGACGACGATCAGCTTGAGTGATTTGAGCAGCTTGCGCATCGACGGATACCCTTAGACAAGAGATCAAATATCAAACACTAAAATGTAAAACAGAGGAAGTCATCGCCGCGCCGCGGCGATTCCGCCATTTTGATCTTTGATTTTTGCCCTTTGATTTTATTTATGCTTTCTCTCGACAGATCTTAGCACCGAGTGGATTGAGTCGCTTCTCGATCTGCTCGTAGCCCCGGTCGATGTGGTAGACGCGATTGATGATCGTCGTTCCCTCGGCCGCCATGCCGGCCAGAACCAGCGCGGCCGAGGCCCGCAGATCGGAGGCCATGACCTGGGCGGCGACGAGTTTCTCGACCCCGGCGACCACGACGGCCGGGCCCTCCTTGCGCAGATCGGCCGCCATGCGGTTCAACTCCGCGACGTGCATGAACCGGTCGGGGAAGATCTTCTCGATGACGACGCTATTGCCTTTGGCCAAGGCCAGCAAGACCATAAACTGGGCCTGCAAATCGGTGGGAAAGCCCGGATAGGGCTGTGTGGTGATATCGGCCGGCCTGATCTCTTCGGCACCGGCCACCACGCACCCTTGGCCAGCCGGTTCGAGCGTGACACCGATCCCCCTGAGTTTGTCCACCACCGCCATCATATCATCGAGCCGGCAGTTGGTCAGTTCCACCTCGCCGCCGGTGATGGCGGCCGCGACCATAAAGGTCCCGGCCTCGATGCGATCGGGGATCACCGTGTGCTCGACGGGATGCAACTGACGAACGCCTTCGATCACCAGCCGAGGCGACCCAATCCCGGTGATTTGGGCGCCCATATCGTTGAGACAGTGCGCCAGGTCGGCAATCTCAGGCTCACAGGCGGCCGACTCAATCATGGTCCGGCCCTTGGCCAGGGTCGCCGCCATCATGACGTTAGCCGTGCCCAGGACAGTCGAGCCGAAGGAACCACCCAGGAAAATGTTCGCCCCGGTCAGGCCATCGGGGGCCTCGGCAATCACGTAGCCATTCTTCAGGTGGATCTTGGCCCCGAGTTCGCGCAGGCCGCGCACGTGCAGATTGATGGGACGGTCGCCAATGGCGCATCCGCCGGGCATGGAGACTTCCGCCCGCCCACACCGGGCCAGGAGCGGCCCGAGAATGCAGATGCTCGCCCGCATTTTCCGTACGATCTCGTACTCGCCCACGGGATTATCAACAACAGCCGAGTCGATGAGCATGTGTCCCTGGTCGTTTCGCTCCACCTGGCAGCCCAGATGTTCGAGCAACTCGACGAACACCCGCACATCGGAGAGGTTCGGGATTCCCACCAGGGAAGACTTGCCCTCAGCCAGGAGAGTGGCGGCCATGATCGGCAGCGCCGCGTTTTTTGAGCCGTTAACGGGAACCTGACCTGACAGCCGGACCGGTCCCTCAATCCGAAGTACATCCATGGTCTATTTTCCTTGAAAAGACGCGGGGCTTCTGCCATACTTCGCACGACCCAAACCCCGTCGGCGTAGTGTATGGGAACGAGGAGGGCTTTTCAACCCCCTTGGACGCCGATCGAGGGCATTCTGCGAAAAACCGAGGTCGATGACGGTTCTCGATACACTCAAACAACTGACGAATCTCATCACGATCGACCGCGCGGTCTATGTGCTCGGCATCGGCCTGTTCGCCACTTGGCTGCTGAGAACCTCGCTGGGTCGCCGATCCCTGATCGACGCCCCACCCCGACGCAACAGCATGGCGCCCTACACACCGTTCATTCCCTTCTTCGTGTGGTTCCTGGGTTTCGCCTTGGTCAAGAGCGTGATCGATCGATTCGTCGATCCGTCACCGGGGGCGCCGACGACCATTTATGAGAACGCCCTGTTCGGCGCCGGTGCTATGCTAACGGTCGTCGGCCTGATCCTGCCCTTGGCCCATTTCCATTTTGCGCGAGGCCTGAAAGGATTCGGACTCCGGTGGCGGACGATCCCACGGGATCTCGGTGTGTCCTTCGTCCACCTCTTGGCCGTTTGGCCCGTCATGGGGGCCATGTTCATCGCTACCACCATCGTCGGGCAACTGCTCCAGGGGCCGGATTTCGAGATGCCCAAACACGAGACGCTTCAGACCGTGACGGAGTACACCAGCGTTTCCCTTCAGGTCCTGCTGGTCTTCGTGGCGGTGGTCGTAGCCCCGCTCATCGAGGAGACCGTTTTCCGAGGCCTGTTTCAGACGACGATACGGTCGTACCTGGGTCGGCCCTGGTTGGCCATCATCGTCACATCCGTCCTGTTCGCTTCGGTCCACGAGAATCTGACGCATTGGCCCGCACTATTCGCCCTGTCGCTGGGTATGGGGTATAGCTACGAGAAAAGTGGCTCGCTCTGGCGTCCCATCTTCATGCACGCGATCTTCAACGGCATGAGCATGGCGGCGGTATTGGCTGAATAGCGGGGAGTTTCTTCGGTTTTTTCTTATCGCCGGCCGCCGAGGCTACTAGAATAGGCCCGTACCGGCCGGAGGCAAACGGACCCGTCGGCGTGGGTCGAATCATATTCAACACAGGGGCAAATATGGAACCGAAAGAATCCAAGGTCAGGATCGAGTACGGGACGGATGTCAGTATTGTCACGTTCGACGACGAGAACATCCTGGAGGAGCAGCAAATCAAGCGGCTCGAACAAGCCCTGCTTCCCGTCATCAAAGAAAACCAGGAGCGGAAACTCGTTCTGAACTTCGAGAACGTTCGCTTCATGTCGTCGGCCTTCCTCGGATTGCTCGTCAAGGTCCACAAGCGCGTCGTTGAGTTGGACGGCCACCTGCAACTGCTTAACCTGGACCCCAAGATTCAGAAGGTCTTCGAGATTACACAACTGACAAAGGTCTTCGACATTGGCTAAGATGCGACACTTACCTGCGGGCGCCATACCGGCCCGCAGCCTCCTCGATCCGGATGCGTATTCGCTTTGTAGAAGGTTGAGAGGGCGCATCCGAGCAGAATGAGGGGGTTCATCGAGTAGATCGTGCCGGAGGAAGGCAAACGGCCATGACACGCCACAGGCAAGCGGCGCTATTGCACGGCATTTCTCGGCAGGAAGAAGATCCCACCCGAACCGTCCGGATAGGGAGGGACACCCTCAGGTGTCATCGAGACTCTCATGGGAACCGTATCTGAGGATTTGTAGCGTTCCACATGTCCATCCGTATAAGCAGCGCTCAGCTTCACATTCGGCATCGCCAGACTCGGATCGCCCCCAACGGCCCAATACGCGGATAAGAGCTGCGTCTCAGGAACAACCTCGGCGCCCTTGAGCTTCTCGCAACTGCCGAAGGCGCCGGGACTGCGCCAGTGATCGTAGCCCAGATAGTCGCTGACCAGTAACTGACTGTGACGGCCCATACTGGCCGGGCCGGTCGGGCCGCGGAACACTCTGTCGGTCTCGGTCAGATAGCCCACGTAGTTCCAGTAAAAACAGTAGGTGCCGCCGAAAGGATCGGAGGAACGGTCGGTATCTGGGTTGTCCCAGTCGTCGCCGGCCTCCCAGACCGCTTGGAGGTGCGTGTACTCTTTCGGGGCGCTCGGACAGAACATGACCTTGGCATCTGGAATGTAGCTTTTCAGGTACGCGCTCATCGAACGATGAAGCTGGGGACTCCGCTTTCGGTTACCCGTCATCTTCGTGGGGTTCGACCAGTTCCACTGGTCGTCGAAACCAACCGTAGCCACCGAGTCGGGGTAGCGGTCGCGGTTATCCATGGAGAAGAGATTCAAGGCGGTGCCGACCTCGCGCTGACGGTGCATACCCACCATGGCGCGCGCACGACGTCTGACCATATTGGCGGACGGAACGACAATGGCCAACAGCACCGAGACAATAGAGATCACCACGAGCATTTCGATCAACGTAAATGCCCGGACCCTACCGGCTCCAACAGAGATGTAATCGCATCTCTTGCCGATCTGACAACCCTCCGAAATTTGGGCAAGTTTGCGGCTCACCTAAACAACGTCCTATTATATTACCTGCCTGTGCTGCGTACAAGCTTAATATGTAGTGTACGCCCATATTACAGCAATCGTGCAATGTTTTTTAGGCCCCACATATTGTGCCTGGGCACCAATATTCTACCTCTTATAGTACCAGTCCGCCATCGCCGGCTCTTTTAACCGCCAGGGTTGCGTTTTGTTCTGGCAATGGAGAGCGGTTACACAGCCCAGTTCGTGGCTTCGACAGCTCTGCACCGCTCTCCATTGCCCCTGGCCGGCGTTGCCGCCGGTCCTCGGATTCCCACCACCACACTCAAGCGTTCGTGATTCATGCAGGAGCTACTCCTCAGGTGCAACACAATCACCCTGCATTCTTCCGAAGCCAAGATTGCCATTCACTACCCCACTCACCTATATCCCTTGCGATAGCACGAGTATCGCACTGTTCCTCAATGATCAGGCCAATTACTCAGGCTTGCATACGGCGTACCGCCATAGGCGCCCATGTTCATGCGCCCACCGTTGGGTGTCCGTTCGGCGCGCGGGTATTCTTGGTCTTCACCGGCGTCGATACAGGGACTACTGGCATAATCGGTCACCCAGGTAGCAAGATGGGCGACATAGCGCCCATACCGCGACATCAGATGGAAGTCACCATTATCAGGGTCGCCGAACAGCGGATCGTCATTGATATTGCCCGCCCCTTTATCGGGCTCGTTATGCTCGACACAGCTATAGTGCGCCCTGCACCCAAACAGATCCCCATCGGCGTTGCCCCAGAGGATACAGCTGACGATATATGGATCAGCCCCTTCGTAAGCGGCGATGCCGTAGGTATTTTCGACAATCGTCAGGTTCTTCAATGTGGGCGAGGCCCCCTGGCTGCAGAAGACAGCCCCTTCGCCACACCGTCGAATGACAAAATTGGCCAGCATGCTCTTGGAACTCTCGGCCCCGAAGAAGGAGAACGCAAACGCGTCGGGCGCCTCGATCACTGCCGCGTCGGCGGCGCTGCGAACGGTGATAGCCTTCCTGTTAAAGTTGACATCTTCACGGTATGTTCCCGGCCAGACCAGAACGGTGTCACCATTCCGAGCCGTGTCGATCGCCTCCTGAATAGTTGCAAAGGCGTTTTCTCTGCTGCGTCCGTTGTACCAATCCCGGCCGGTGGCGATATCCACATGGTAGGTGATGTACTCGGGGCTCTTACTCGCTTCGCGCGTTCGGCCGTAAGCACCCATGTTGATCCGGCCGCCGTTGGGCGCCGACTCTTCGGTGACCGACAGCGAGGGATTGCCCGCATCAATGCTCGGGCTGCGCAAGTTGTCGCGGACCCAGACGCCGCTCAACGGATCGTAACGGCCATCGCTCGACTGCAGGTGGTAGTCCTCGATGGCCATGTTCGCAAACAACGGGTTCTGACTGATATTGCCGGCGCCCGCATAACCACCCTGAATGTTCGAGTAGGTAACCGCATTGGCCAACGGGGCGTCCGCGATAACCAGCGTGGTCCCCCCGTTGTACCAGAGAATGCTGCTATCGATGAGGATGTCGGCGCCGCTGGATTCGATGCCCCCGCCGGAAGACGGCCATCCCACGGCGCCGGAAAGCTGGTTCTGAGCGATGGTGCAGTTGATCACCCGGACCTGAGCACGCTGCCAGGACAATCCCATCGACGCATTCCACTCAGCAAAGAGACCGGCGCCCGCACTGGCGGCGTTCTTCGAGAACACACAATTCTGAAACACGACATCCGCCAGACTGCCCCCGCAATAGGCACCTCCGCCGTCGAGAGGCCCCGGCGCAGAGTTGTTGGCGATACGAGAGCCGGCAATCACCGCCGTGCTCTCCCAGCAATAGATCCCGGCGCCAAAGCTGTTGTAGTAGGCCATATTGTTTTCGATAACACAGTTTGCGATCATCGCGTTGGATTGTCGAATTAGACCAATCGCCCCACCGCGCCCACCGGACTCGGCCAGGCCGAAGCCCCCGGCCGTGCATTCGGTGATCAGGCAGTTCGTGATTGTCGGCGCGGCCCCGACGGCGGCGATGCCGCCGCCAATCTCAGCACCGCAATCGACGATCACGCAGTCAGCAATACTCGGACTGCTGAACTCGCAGTAGATTCCTCCGCCCAAGGGATGGCTGGGACTGGGTGTCCAGTTCATCGAACTAGAGGGAACCTGCGTTCCGGCGACCCGCCCACTTCGTATAGTGAAGCCGGACAGGAACGTATCGGCGCCTTCGCCCTGGTGGAAATAGAATCCCCGGTGCGCGAACCCACAGTCAATGATCGTATTCTCACGGCCAAGCGTACTGCGAAGCGTGATGGCCTTGCCGTGAAAATCGATATCCCAGTTCCCCGGTCCCGAATACGTCCCCGAAGCAACCTCGATAACGTCTCCGTTGCCGGCGAAATTGACCGCAGCCTGGAGGGTGGCGAAGTTCTCCGGAACGCGAATCGTCACAGCAGGCGAGAACAGAGAAACGCGGAGATTGTCGATCACCGTGCGCGTGCCCGAGAAGGTGACATAGCATGTTCCACTGGCCGAAGAGATGGAAATCGTGTGGTGCCCGGCGCCCAGTGGGACCAGGGCCGACCAGGCCATTCCATCACTCGAGGTCTTGTAGGCAAGACTGCCCGGCGTCCACTGCGAGATCGTCTCATTACTGGGGAACGACACATCCAACTCGAGCGTCCCCTTGACCTCTCGCTGCGCTTGTGCGGCGCCGATAGGGAAGCAATAGCCCAATTCGGCCGGTTGGTCTTTGTAGTCGACGAAACCCACGCCGCGACCCTGGCCGGCGTCCAGGTAGTAAAGGTAGGGTTCCGGTAGCGGCGAGGTGTCGCTCGACCAGAAGGTCGAGTGAAGGCAACTGTCGCTTACCGCCTGATCCGTTTCAAAGCTGTCGGCGTACTCATAGGACCAATCGGCTTGGGCCGTCCCCGCGGCCAGGACCGCGCCAAGGAGCATCAGGAGAACAAACTGTGACAATCCGATTCTACGCATGCGACTTACCGCCCCCGATACCCGCGTCGGGCCTTTAGATGGGTGTCACACCCACCCGAAAATCCGCCGCCCAACAACCCGCAACTACCTCTTTCGTTGTCCTGATTCGCTTTTGAAGAAACCTCCCTGCCTCGGCCCAAGGCTGGGAAAAAAACCCCGGGGCCGGCCCAATCAGCCGCCCCGGAATCTTTCAGAACGTCGCGCGTCCGGTCTGTGCCAACAGCGGTTGACAGACAAGGGACTACCTCCTCGGAGCCCCTCATCCTGTCCGTGGCTTCGTCTTCCATGGCGAAACCGTCCCCCCGTTCTCCATCAGCACTGTCGCCGGCCCCATCCTTGCCATCCCAACACCGCCCCAACTGGCGCGATGCCGCCGGCAACTCAGACGCACGCCCATGCCATGTATCCTTCGTTTCTCCAGCGAATACCCAGATCACGCGTGTCCTGGCCGAGGCATCCGTTCCTCTGCCCACGCGTGAAGCGTTTTCCGTCGCCCCATTCAACGGTTTGTGGCCCCCCATGTCCCGGAGTGGGGCGCTGCTGAAACAAGCCCTCGGCGAAGCCATTACAGAATGCACAACCGGGAGCGATCGCGTCGATCCTGGTCGGACACACGGCCGCGACCAAGCGGCGGCCACTGCCCTGCTCGCCCTCGTTGCCTCAGGCGGCGTCAAACCAGTCTCTAGTAACCGTTTCCCGATCATGACGAATCCCCGTGTTCCACAAAAGAACCGTGCTGCTCCAGATCCAATGTTCTTCTCTGCAATAAACCTTCAGTTGACCCTATGTAAAACAAGCGCTTGTGTAATCAACTCACATCATCGCCGGCGACGTTACGGTGTAAACGCTCCGTCCGCCAACTGGACCAGCCAGAGCATCCCCTGGTTTTCCCGCCGCGTAACTCGGGCATCGATACCGGTCGGCGCCCTGAACTCACGGAGGTCGCCATCGAGGTTCTGGAGGTACTCGAATTCCAACTGGCCTACCGACCGACCGGCCTTGAGGAATTCGATCCGGCGGACGAGGTCTGCTTCGAGATCAATGGTGTAGAGCAGCTTCGTCCGATCATGGACGATGGTGATCTGGACATCACGACCATTGTCCATGACCTGCGTCTCAAACGAGGCTCGCTGCGCCGCCGCATCACGCCGGACGGTATCCATCGCGTGCAGACCCATCCAAGGCTGACTGAGGCCTTTGAAGAAGCTGCCTCGTGTGTATCGCGCCACGGAAGATCCATCAGCCCTGAGCAAGAACGCCCCGGCGCCGACATCCGCCAACGTGACGGTGTCAGCGATTTGCAGTCTCATCCACGAACCGTGTGCTCGGCTGGCCGCATACACGAAGGGAAGCTGTCCCACACCTTTGACGTTCTGACCACTGACCTGACCGCGAACGCGGAAATAGGTCCATTGCCGCTTGTGCATGGCGTCGCGATGGTCCACCGTCCGAGCACTGACCGGCCAATCGCTTTGGAAGTAGCCCTCGTCCAGGACATTGGCGTGACGAACCACCGAGGGACGCTCAACGACGGCCTCTTCGTCATCCGGCTCGTTGCGATCGACCATCACCAACAGCCTATCGCCCTTGGTCGAAACCCGCTGCATGTCGCTGGCCTTGCCCTCGACACGCGACAGGAAGCGGCTCAAGGCCTGGCTGTCCGTCGGGAGCCGCATAACGCTCAGATCAGAAGACCACACGTGGTGGTTGTTGACCGATACGGTGTCGTTCTCATAGGAGTAATTCGCCTGATCGTTCTGCAGCACGAGCCGAGAGGTCAGCCCGTTGTCACCTCTGAGCTCGGCCCGCAACATCAGGGGACCCTCTGGACCTTGCGGGAAGGAATAGCGATACCGGCCGGCCCCCGTGGTCGGGGCGCCCAGCGTACTAACGATCTGGGTGTTGCCGCCCGGCTTGACCGCGAGGTTGCCGGTGGCGCCTCCGATCTGAGAGGTGGTTGCCACCGTGCCGACGGCGATAGCTCCAGCCGCGGTCAACGAGATGATCGCGGTCTTGGTCGTGGCCACACCCACCACGCTGGCCAGGACGCCGACTTTGGTGGCCGCCAGCGGAACCGTCAACTGGGCGGCCGCCGCCTTGCTGGGTGCCGTCATCTTGCCGAAAACGACCAAAGCCGCCAACAGGGAACCCTTCCCAAAACCATTTCGGGAAAGCTCCTTCTGCAGCGCCCTCTTGGCCCGGACGAACAGCATCCGCGTGCTGAACTCCGTACAACCCATAGAATCGGCAATTTCGGCATAAGACATGCCATCGTAACAACGCATGACCAACACGGCTTTGTGTCGAGTCCGGAGTTTCTGCATCGCCTTGGAGATGATCTGCTTCAACTCCTGGCCCACCAGATTCTCCAACCCTCCCTGACGCTCTTTCATCGGCCCACGACGCCTTTCTTCCGCTGCGGCGGCATTTCTCATAGCCTTTTCCGTGCGAAAATGGCGGTGCAGCTTGTTGGTGGCGATGCCGTACAGCCAGGACCAGAACCGATCGGTCTGCTTCAGTTTGTCCAGTACTCTGCACATTTCGAACAAGCTCTCCTGAACAATATCCTGTGTCAAATCCTCATTTTGGGTCAGGCGGTACACATACACACGGAGGCGGTTTTTCGCCAGGCCCGCCAACTCATTAAGGCTCTGCTTATCGCCTCTTCGAGCCTTCTCAACCAACTCTATGTAATCAACCTGCCTGTCCATGCGGGATTACCTAACCTTCGTTAAGTTCGTTTGCTGTTGTAAAGTGCCATTATACCAGGGTTACGTAACGTTTTTTTTCTTTTCCAGGCAGTTTTCTGCCGGCCGAGCAGGAATTGGCCGCCAGGCCCTGATGGGGGTGCCTCTATGCGTTCTGTCCGGCTTGTCATGGTCTGATAAGCGAAAGTCGAAGGCCCATAGAATGGCCTGCTCAGCAGGGCCTGGACACGATACGAGGGCCCCTGACGTAACGGGCAAATCGCCCGCTAAAGTGACGTGACAACCGAGCCGATACACCTATCTCGATGGGTGATAGGGGCGAGTGGCAAGGTAATAACAATGGATTGCTATGCAAAGGGATCAGAAATGCTCGAATCCTCCGACCGTCCGGGGAAAATCGTCACCGTTGGCCAAACCGACACGATCAAGCAGGCTGCCGCAACGATGTTAGCCCACAATGTCGGCTGTCTCATCGTCAATGATGACAAGGGCCAGTTCGTGGGGCTGATCACCGAACGCGACATCGCCCACCACATAGCAGAATCCTCAGAAAGCATTGTTAACACTCACGTCACGAACATCATGACCGACAATGTCGTCTCGTGCGCCCCCGGCACAGCCGCCAGTGAAGTCCGAGAGCTGATGACCAAGCATCGCATCAGGCATCTGCCGATCATTGACGCCGGCGTGGTGGTGGGGATTCTCTCGGCCCGAGATATCATGGGACAGCAACTTCTGGAGGATCGAGCCGCGGCCGAAGAGGTGGCGATGCTCTCAAATTGCCTCAAGAGCATCGATCTCAACGAAGCAGCGGAAATCGTGGCGACCGAAGCCCCCAAGCTCTTCGGAGCCAAGAATTCTGTCCTCTGCCTATACAACAACGACGATTCGGCCGGGGGGCCGGAGTTGGTCAGTTCCAACCGGTGCCCCTGTCTCGATGGGCACCTCAGAAGCCCGGGGGCGACCATCAGCCGGTCGGACGAAGAGGGATATCTGAACGATGAAATCCCAGCCGAATGCGGGAATTGCGGCGGACAGGCGCCCAGGGTGGTGATTCCGCTGGATATCCAGGGTCTAAAGGAGGCAGAATCGGGCACGGAGAAGCGACTCTCAGGCTACCTTTGTATGTGCGGTCTGGCCCCCGTTGGGGGCTCTAACCGAGAACTTGTCTCGTACAAGGCCAAGCTGACCCGTGAAATCGTGACCGCTCACCTGACCAATGCCACCCGCTATCAGCAGGCGAGGCTGACCGCATTGACCGACGCCCTGACCGGAGTCGGATCGCGCAAACTACTCGAAGACAAGCTGCAGGCCGAGTACGCTCGAGCCAAGCGATACAAGCGTCCGTTTTCCGTCGCAATCATCGATCTCGACCATTTCAAGATGGTCAATGACGTGCTGGGCCACGCGACCGGAGATGAAGCGATCAGGAAGCTGGCCGGCTGCATGAGGAGCGAGAAGCGGATACCCGACGTGCTGGCCCGCTACGGGGGAGACGAATTCGTCATCCTCATGCCGGAAACGAAGGCGCCTGACGCCCGAATCCTGTTGGAGCGAATCCGAGCCAGAGTCGCCGAGATCAAGCTCCCTCAGGACACGTCCCTGACGATGAGCTGCGGCGTGGCCGAGAGCGACCCGAGCCATGATGATCCGCGGGACGTGATGCGTCGAGCGGATTTGGCTCTCTACGAGGCCAAGGATGCAGGTCGGAACTGTGTTCGGCTCTGGGACAAAACCATGGCCCGGCTCAGCGACGCCAACGATCTGGAGATTGAAAACATCAAGACTCTCCAACGGCGCGTCGCAGGCCTGTCGGAGAAAGCTGAGAAGATGTTCATGGAGAGCATCTGGGGACTGGTCCAGGCATTGGAGGCAAAGGACAGCCACGCCAAACGGCACACCGAGAACGTCATGCACTATGCCGTGGGCATCGCCCAGACGATGGAATTGGGGCCCAAACACATTGATTTGATCCGGCGGGCAGCCATGATCCACGACATCGGCAAGATCGGCATTCCCGACGCGATCCTGTCTAAGCCGGGCAACCTGACGCCCCACGAACGCAAGGTCATCGAGCAACATCCAGTGATCGCAGTCCGCATTCTTGAGAAGATGAGCTTCCTGGAGCGAGAGGTGGTGATCGTGCGCCACCATCACGAGAAATGGAACGGACAGGGCTACCCGGATGGCCTGGCCCGCACGGCCATTCCCCTCGGTTCGAGGGTCATCGCCGTGGCCGACACGTTCGACGCCCTGACAGCCACGCGGGCCTACCACGAAGCGCGCTCCATCTCAGAGGCCCTGCGTATCCTGACGGACTCGACCGGCTACGATCTGGATCCCGACGCCGTTTCCGCAATCGTCACCTGGTTTATCAATATCGGCAAACAATGCCACAAGGACCTGGAGCATCTGACCCTGGAAGACCTGCACACCTGGCCCAACGTCCGGGAGGAGGCCACAGATGCCAACGAAATCTTCGTCGCCCAGCCGGTAGTGTCCTTGAGCTAGTCGTTTCCCGAAGATCTTGCCTTGCCGTCTGCCAATCCGCTGGCAGACGGTTCCCGAAATCGCAGCAGGGTCTCAAGCACCAGAACGCCGCCAACCTCAACACGGGCCGTCTGAACTGAAGGCCGCAACGGCCAATCGACTTTCTCCCTCCCACTCCCGCCCTTACACATGCCCCCCAAGGAACTTACGGCGCGGCGCCGACCTGTGGTCTTTTCGATCACCTGAAATATCCACGTCTCCAGTGGCGTCCCTCTTTCCGACGGATCGGTTCTTAACACCCTGTCCATGCGAAAGCACCGATTTCGTGTAACCCTGAGCCGGGTTTTTGCCACTGATTCAGTGAAACACGGGAATTCACTCCAGTTGGAGTCGTTTGGAAGAAGGATGGAGCAATGAGTGCAGAGGAAATGAGAACAGAGCTTGAATCGTTCGTTAACCAGGGACTTGCCGAAGGCTGGTGCGGCTGGCCGACCACGCGTCAGTCCTCCCGCTTCGGGCAATGGCAAGAGACCTACCACCCCATGTCGATGGCGCTGGCTTCCTGGCAAGGGGTCAGGGAAGGCCCTCTTTACGGGAATTCAAGGTGGGCGGCGGTCGAATCTCTACCGTGCAGGTTAGAAACGTGGCTTCCGTAAAGCCTGATGGATTATAGTAATGTCGTTTGATCTATCAAAAAGGAGAAGAAACATGCGAAGGAAAGTGATCACTATCGGAATCGTTGGCTGTCTCGTCGCTCTCATGGCGGCCGGTCTTGTTGTGGCACAACCTCAGGGTCGCGGTGGACAGCGTGGTGGGCAGCGCGGCGGACCGGGAGGTTTTGATCCGGCCCGAATGCGTCAGATGATGGAGCAGCGTATGAAGGGTCAGCTCGGGTGCACCGATGACGAATGGAAAGTGCTCGGCCCGCGCGTAACGAAGGTTATGAACCTTAGCCGGCAAGCCAGAGGCGGCGGCGGTATGGCCCGCATGTTCATGGGGCGACGCGGTGGCCAGGGTGGCCAGAGCGGTCGACCAGGTGACCAGCAGGGCAACCGGCAGGCCGACCGGCAAGGCGGTCGTCGCGGTCCGGGTGGCGGAGAACCCTCAGCGGTGGATACGGCCGGCGAGGCATTGCAGACTGCACTGCAGAATGCCTCAGCCACACCGGATGACATCAAGGCGAAGCTCACCGCACTGCGGGGAGCCCGAGAGAAAGCCAAGCAGGAATTGGCGGTCGCCCAGAAGCAACTGAAAGAGGTCCTCACGCTACGGCAAGAAGCTCAACTGGTCATGATGGGAATGTTGGACTAACCATGACAAGCCCCATGAAGACACTGGTAGATAAGATGGTCGAGCAGGGGCTGATCGACGACGCGGCGGCCCGGGCGGTCAATGGCTTGCTCACCAAGGGTGAGCCTCCCACCCGGGCCTTCGCCGCCTGCGGGGTAGCCGAAGAACCCCTGCTTCGCTTCTGGAGCAGCGAATTCGACTGGCCCTACGTGGAGCTTGAGGAAGGCTCGTTCACCAAAGCCTTTCTCGCGAAGTTCCCCGCCCGAATCCTGCTCGATAAGCACGTGATCCCCGTTAGGGACGGCGATAGCGACGTCCTCGTCGTCACGAGCAATCCGTTCGACACATCAGCCGTCGACGAGTTGCGTCTGGCCACGGGTCGGGACCTGCGTGTGGGTCTGGCGCCGCTGGCGGACATCGACCGGTGCATCAAACAACATTTGGGGGTCGGGGCCGACACAGTTCAATCGATGCTCTCCGAGGCCGGCGAGAACGGTCTCCAAGTCATCGACACGGATGCCGACGACGACATGGATCTGACCGACGCGGCCGAAGGGGCGTCGATTATCCGTTTCGTCAACCAGATCCTCACTGAAGCCATCGAACTGCGAGCGACCGACGTGCACATCGAGCCCTTCGAGAACACGTTGCGGGTCCGCTATCGCATCGACGGGGTGCTGCAGGAGACCTCCGTAGCAACCGAAGTCAAACACTTCCAGGCCGCGATCGTCTCGCGTCTGAAGATCCTGAGCAAGCTCGACATCGCCGAGAAGCGCGTCCCCCAGGACGGTCGAATCAAGATCCTCATCGCCGACCGGGAGATCGACGTGCGTGTCTCGGTGATCCCCATGCTGTACGGCGAAGCGGTCGTACTGCGGTTGCTCGACCGCTCGTCGGTCCTGCTCGGACTCAACCGACTGGGAATGTCCGATCGAGATCTGAACGTCACCAAAACGATCCTGGAACGACCCCATGGAATCATCCTTGTGACTGGGCCGACCGGTTCCGGCAAAACAACTTCGCTCTATGCGGGTCTCTCGGAGATCAACGACATTCAGCGTAAGATCATCACCATCGAGGACCCGATCGAATATCAGCTCCACGGCATCAATCAAATCCAGGTCTCGCGTAAGGCGGGTCTGACCTTCGCCAGCGGACTGCGCTCCATCCTGCGCCATGACCCCGATGTGATCCTCATTGGTGAAATCCGAGACGTCGAGACCGCCGAGATCGCCATTCAGGCGTCACTGACCGGCCACCTCGTCTTCTCCACCCTGCACACCAACGACGCCCCCACGGCGCTGACGCGTCTGGTGGACATGGGCATCGAGCCTTATCTGGTGGCTTCTTCACTCGAAGCAGTGGTCGCCCAGCGACTGGTGCGTGTGATCTGTTCGGAGTGCAGGGAGGAGCTTGCCGGCGCCGAGACCGAACGACTCAAACAACGTTTTGGCGACGCTCTGCCTGAGAAACTCTACCGAGGACAAGGCTGTCGGCGCTGCCAGGGAACGGGCTACCGTGGTCGAATGGGCATTTTCGAGATGATGGTCGTCACCGACGAGGTTCGCTCGCTCATCCTCGAGAACGCGTCCCCTCCGGCCCTCCGCCGGGCGTCGGCCAAACAGGGCATGACCAGTCTCCGCGACGACGGATTTCGGCACCTCCAGCAGGGACGCACCACGGTGGAGGAGATCCTCAGAGTCACCAAAGATAACACCTTTGCAGAACACGGTCTTGGAGAACCCACGGCGTAGTGGGAACGGCGTAACATGGCGACATTCACTTACAAGGCGATTGATGCAGACGGGCGCGAGGTGGCGGACAAACTCGTCGCGGCCGACCGGGCCACGGCCATTGAGCAACTCTTCGAACGCCGTCTCGATCCCGTGTCCGTCGAGAGAACCGAAGAAGGACAGCCTCAGGGACTGTTCGCTCGATTCGGCGGCATCTCCAAGCGCGAGATCGACGGTTTCACCCGCCAGTTGGCCAACCTGTTGGCGGCCGGTGTGCCCATGAGTCGGGCCCTGAGCATTCTCAGCCGAGAGGCGTCACGCATGGCATCCAAGAAGCTCTGGGCCGTCATCCATGACCAGGTCGCCGGCGGCATGTCCCTGGCCGATTCCTTGAGCCTGCACCCCAAGGCCTTCTCGCCGATCTACGTGGCGATGGTGCGAGCCGGCGAAACGGGTGGATTCCTCGATATTGTGCTCGAGCAGATCGCCACGTTCCGCGCCCGCGAAGCGGATCTGAAAGGTCGAGTCAAAGCCGCTCTGGTCTATCCGATCATCCTGGCCGTGCTGGCGGCCGGCATCATGGTCTTCCTGCTGACGTTCTTCATCCCGCGCTTCTCGCAGATGTTCGCCGAGTTCGGCGGCTCATTGCCTGCCCTGACGCGATACATCGTGGTCGCCAGTAACGTTCTCGTGAAGTACTGGTTTCTGCTGGTCATCGGGATCGCTTTGATCGTCTTCGCCATCCAGCGGATGTTGACCAGCGATGAGGGCCGACGATCGATGGAAAGACTGTTGCTGCGCACTCCCCTGTTCGGCACGGGCATGGCGCGCTTCGCCCTGGTGCGGTTCTGTCGCATGCTGGGTACGCTCGTCGGAGCCGGCGTCCCGCTGATCGCCTCGTTGCGCGTAGCCAGAGAAGCCATCGGCAACCAGGTGCTGGCCGACACGGTGAACAGCGCCACCGAGAGCGTCCAGAAAGGCAATCCTCTGGCCCGCAGTCTGGAAGGCTGTCGGTTGCTGTTTCCGGCCTCGGTGATTGAAATGGTCTCGGTGGCTGAAGAGAGCGGGCGTCTGGACCAGGAACTGGTGCGATTGGCCGGCGCATACGAAGAGGAACTGGATCGTCACCTGAAGATGATGGTGACGCTGATCGAACCGGCATTGCTGTTCCTGATGGCGGTTCTGGTCGGGACGGTGGTGATCGGCATGCTCCTGCCCATCTTCAATCTGCAGGAGTTGATTCGCTAGATCGAGCGACTGAGATTGAAAACAATCGGATGCACGTGTGTCGTCCGAGGAAATAGGATTCGGTTATAGATTCTTGAGTTGGGGAATGACATGAAATCGGGAAGGAAACAGATCAGCAAGCAAAGGCAACGCCCGCGCCACCGTGCGACTCCTTCAGGCTTTACCCTGATCGAACTGATGCTCGTACTCGTGATTCTGGCGACCCTGGCGGCCATCGTCCTGCCCAAGTTCACCGGACGCTCACAGCAAGCCAAGGTTACCTCGGCAAAAACGCAGATCTCTCAGCTCGAGGTGGCGTTGGACGCCTTTGAGATCGATCTGGGCCGGTATCCCACAACCACTGAAGGACTGCGAGCCCTGGTGGTGAAGCCGACATCCGACTCGGACGGATGGCAGCAAGCGTATCTGAAGCGCGAGGTCCCCCAGGACCCCTGGGGCACTGACTACGTCTACCGCTATCCCGGGCAATACAACGAAAACGGCTACGACCTGTACTCCGTCGGTCCCGACCACAAACTGGGCGGCGACGATGACATCAAGAACTGGTCGGACAACACCAGATAGTCGTTCTGTTACCAGCGCGGAAATCGCTTCACGCGGATAAGCATATGAACAGAAACAAGAGACAACATGGCGCAGGCCGGGGTTTCACACTCCTGGAACTCATCCTGGTGATGGTCATCCTCTCGACCGTCCTGGCGATGGCCGCGCCGTCTCTACGGGGTTTCTTCGCCTCCCGCAAGACGCACGACACCGCGGCACAGATTCTCGCACTGACCCAATTCGCACGGTCGCAGGCGATCAGTGAAGGAATCATCTATCGCCTGAACTTCGACACGCGCGATCGTCTCTATTGGCTAACCGCGCGACAGGCCGGGGTCTTCGAGGAACTGGAGACCGAGTTTGGGCAGATGTTCACCCTTCCCAAGGACATCGTCATGGAGTTGGAGGATTTGGACGAAGACGAAGACCGAGTCTTCCTGAAGTTCACCCCCCAGGGGACGGTCACCGCCGGCACCGTCCGGCTAATCGATCGGGCCGGTCGGGCCCTGGAGATCACCAGCCTCAGCAATACGGAATCATTTTCTATTATTGAATGCGAACAGAGCAATGACTACTACGTCTCCCAACAGAACAATTAGACGAGGTCGCCATCGCCGCGGCTTCACCTTTGCCGAGCTACTGGCGACGGTGGTGTTGATCGCCATCATCATGCCCGTGGCGATGCAGACGATTGCTCTGTGCACGCGATTGGGCGGTCTGTCGCGCAAGGAGACGGAGGCGGCCTCGCTGGCGCGGGCCAAACTGGCCGAACTGATCGCCTCGGAGGACTGGCAGAGCGGCAGCAAACAGGGCGATTTTGGATCCGACTGGCCGGGATACCAATGGTCAACCGACATCTCCAGTTGGACGGATTCGGTGGTCAGCGAAATCAGTCTGACGGTACAATGGCAATCTCAGGGCCTCGAGCGCGAGGTCACGCTGGCCACGCTGGCCTACGCGGAGGACGAGTAAGATGAAGCCCGCCGTGAGAGAATCCCGAGGGTTCACCCTGCTCGAACTACTGGTGGCCATGAGCCTGATGGTGGTGGTCGCGGCGTGTCTCTACTCGGCCCTCTACACGGGCTTCAAAGCGCGCCGCAGCGCCCTGGCGGCCGTCGAACCGACTGCTCAGGCGATCAACGCCATTGAGTTGCTCAAACAGGATCTGGTCGGCGTTCTGCCCCTGGGTGGAGGACTGGCCGAGAGCTTTCTCGGGACCAGCGAGCGGAACAGCAAGGGTGACGACAGCGACACCGTCGAATTCTATACGACGCATGTCTATGCGGACGAGGACGAGTTGGTCGGAGGACTGGGCAGGATCGAACTGGCGTTGGAGGAGGACGACGATGAGGACCGCGAGAACTACCGACTCGTCCGTCGAATCACGCGAAATCTGTTGTCGCCTCGGGATCTCGATCCGGAAGAGCAGGTTCTCTGCCGCAACGTCATGTCGCTGAACTTGCGGTATTACGACGGCGAAGGCTGGCTCGACGAATGGGATTCGACCGCCGACGCCAACAGTCTTCCGCTGGCCATGGAAGTCGACATCGAAGTCGCCTATAGCAATGGCAACGCCGCGACGACACAAGACCAGAGACGGCGCCTCATCCAGAGTTTTGCGCTGCCTTGTGGTGGAGAAGCCGCCACGACCAGTGAATCTGAAACCACCGCAACGGGCCAGACCGCCGGAGGAGTGGGCGGATGAGACGGTCGACCAGACAATCCCTGGAGTATCTGCATCGGACTCGCGGCACGATTCTGATCGTCACGATCTGGGTCGTACTGGTCCTGGCCGGACTGGCGATGGTCTTCGCCCGATCGATGCGGGTGGCCGCGATAGTTTCCGCCAACCACGTGGCCTCGCTGGAGACCGAGTGCATCGCCGCCGGCGCCACGGCGTACATCCGAGCCCGTCTGAGTTCGGGCGCCGAGGAAGAAGCCGACGAGGCGACCGACGAGGACACCTACAAGGGAATGCAGGTCGGAGAAGGCTATTTCTGGGTCCTGCACTCGAACCTGGAGAACGACGACACCTACGACTATGGGTTGACCGACGAAGCGGGCAAGATCAATCTGAATTCCGCCTCCCTGGAGATGCTCCAGAATCTGCCCGGCATGACGGCTGAACTGGCCGCCTCCATTATCGATTGGCGTGATGAAGACAGCGAAGTCTCGACTAGCGGGGCCGAGAGCGAATACTATCTATTGCAGTCCGAACCTTACAACTGCAAGAACGCGGCGTTGGAGACCGTCGACGAGATTCTGCTGATCAAAGACGCCTCTGAGGAACTGCTCTACGGCGAGGACACCAATCTCAACGGCATCCTCGACGATCATGAAAACGATGGCGACCTCAGCGACCCGGCGGACAACCACAACGGTCGATTGGACACGGGTTTCTACGACTATGTCACAGTCTACAGCGTAGAAGCCAACACCGATAGCGAAGGCAACGAGCGAATCAATATCAGCGACGCCGGTTCCCGTAGCGATTTGCAGACGGCGTTACAGGAGAGTCTCACAGAGGAGCGTGTCCTGGAGATCATGGCGCTGGTCCCCACCAATCCCCGCTATGACAATATTCTGGATTTCTATTTCCAGGCGGCTCTGACTCCAGAAGAATTCGGGAAGATCGCCGATCGCCTGACCACCAGCGATGAGGACACCCTGCCCGGACTGGTCAACGTCAATACTGCATCGAAAGAGGTGTTGATGTGCCTGCCCGGCCTGGAGGAAGACGATGCGGACGCCCTGCTTTCGTACCGTGACTCCACCAACGATGAGTCGACCTCAATCGCCTGGGTGGTCGAAGTCATTGACCAGGACAAGGCGGTCGCGATCGGCAGTTTCATCACCGCGCGTTCCTCTCAGTACTCGGCCGACATCGTCTGCCTGTCCGGCAACGGGCGGGCCTACAAGCGTTACAAAGCGGTCTTCGACATGCAGACCGGGTCACCACGAATTGTGTACTGGAAGTCACTAACCTCCTTTGGGTGGCCCTTGGACGAGGAAATTGTCTCGGCGCTCAGAGAGGGCAAGCCGTTGACAGAAGCGATTTTGGGCATGAATTGATTGGACAAACACTATGTTGGGCACTCGGACCGTATTAGGATTAGCCATTGATGAGTCTGGCATCATCGTCGCCGAAGTCGGCGCGCGAGTCGGCCGGTCGGAGGTCCGCCGCGTCGGGCATTGGGACTTCGCAGAGACGCTGAACGCCGACAACGCACAGGATTTGGGCCGACAATTCAAAGAGTTCCTGCGCAGCAATCACTTCTCGTCGAAGCAGGCGATGGTCGGAATTCCAACGAAGTGGATTGTCGCCAAGGAGATCGTCGCCCCGCCGGCCGGCGCCGATGCACTGGCGGGCCTGCTGGCCATCCAGGCCGAGCGGGCGTTTTCCTTGAATGCCAGCGAACTGATCTTCGACTATTGCGGCGTCCCCAGCACTTCAAAGCGTGCCAAGATCATGCTGCTGGCCGCCCGGCGTCAGAGGGTCGATCAAATCAGGACCCTGGTCATGACGGCGGGATTGCAGGTGCAGGCCGTGACAGTCTCGGCGCTGGCCTTCGACAAGACGCCCGCGCCGGCCGGCGTGCAACAACGGTACGGGCTTTATGCCCGCCCGAGCTATTGTGAATTCTGGAGCCGGTCGGGGGATCGGCCGGAAACGATTAGGCACATTCCAATGACGGGAGTCAACGGGACGCCTGACGACCGGGTCACGCGACTGACTGCCACCCTCCAGCGGCTGATGCTGCTATTGCCCCAACAGAGTCAATCGCCGCCCTATCACGTCACATTGTACGACGCCTGCGGCCTGGGCGAAGGCGCACTGGACCGACTTAACGAGCAACTCGCACCACAGATCCGCGTCGGCGACGGCGAGGCGGAATTGCTGGCGGCGGGCCTGGCCTCGGTGGACAGTCCCGAACGCAGCCAGTCGATGGCCGCCGCCGCGGTGGCGATGACAGGCGTCGGAACCGCCCGACCATCCGTGGACTTCCTGAATCCCCGCATCGGGCGCAAGGAGACATCTTCGCGAAAACGTCTGGTGGGCTGGGCCGCCTTCGTGGCAGTCGTCTGCATCGTTGCCGTGGGCGCCGTCCTGGCCGACTGGCAGATGACGCGCTCGGACATCGCCACCTATACCGAGCAATTGGAGACGATGGGCGAGGATCTGGGCACCGCTCGGGACGTGGTGGAACGCATGTCGTACGCCCGCAGTTGGACCAGCCAGAAACCCGAGTTCCTCGAGTGCCTCAGGCATCTGACCCTGGCCTTTCCCGAAACGCCCAGCGTCTGGGCCACCAGCCTGGCGCTGACCGAAAACGCCGAGGGATCGCTGGTGGGCCGGGCGACTGATGACGCCAGCGTCATCGAGGTCCAGGACAACATCAAGCAAAATGAAGCCTTTTCCGATGTCCAGATGATCCACATCCGCGACGTCGGAAGGAATTCCACTGAAAAAGAATTTGCCGTGAAGTTCAAATTCCAAGGCGTGAGATAGATATGGTTTTGTCGAAACGAGAACGCATCATCCTGATTGTCACAGCCCTGGTCGTGGGGGCCCTGGTCGTGGACAAACTCATCTTCGGACCGGTCAAGACCCGGTTGGACGACCAGAAGGTTCATCGACAGGAGCTTCTTGCTGAACTGGGCGAGGCGCGGTCGCTATTCGAACGACAACGCCTGTTGGCGCCACGGTACAAGAAGATGCTGTCCGACGGTTTCCGCACCGACACGGAAGCCGAAAGTCGAATCTTACGGGCCCTGCGCGAGTGGTCGGCCGATGCAATGTTGACACTCAGTTCGGTCAAACCCGAGCGCGTTGCCAGTGACCAGGGACTCAAGGAGATGACGTTTGTCATCGCCGGCAAAGGGACGCTGCGCTCCGTGGCGCAATTCCTGTGGCGCATCGAGACGGCGGCTCTACCGATCAAGGTCAAGAGCATGCAACTCGGCTCGGCCAGCGAATCGGGCGATAACATGTCACTCCAATTGCGACTCTCGGCCCTTTACCTGGGCAGTGAAGAAGAACAATCCCAAGCAACACAGTCAGAGGCCAACGATGAAAAAGAACTGCAATAAGCTGGCGATAGGCACCCTGGTGGTGAGCGTGCTGGGGCTGGTCGTAACGCTCTGGCCCGCCGCCGGGTTCGGTCAGAACGCGACCGAGCGGCAAGACCCATGGGGCCAATACGAGATCATCCTCGAACGCAATATGTTCTCGCGCCAGCGAGGCTTCGCCCAGCGACAGCGCGAAGACGACGGACGTAGAGAAGTAGTCGTGCCCAACCCGGAATCCTACTTGTTGCTCAAGGGCATCGTCCAGGAAGACGGGCAATTCATCGCCTTTCTGGAGGATACGCGCAGCAATAGCGTATTGAAGATTCGTCAAGGCGACCAGGTGGCGCGGGGCACCGTAGAATCTCTGACCCTGGACTCGATCGAGTATACATTCGAGGAGCGAACGACCACCATCCGGATCGGTCAGGACCTTGAAGGCGGCCTGGGGGCCGTAACAATGAACCAACTGATGGAATTCTCGGAGAATTCCGCGGACGCGCCGGACGCCCAACAGACCGCTCCAGCCGAAGCGCCTACCGGTGAGGAAGCAGACATCCTCAAGCAACTTATGGAGCGGCGCAAACAGGAACTTGGAGGCTGAGCAAGCCATGAAACCTCTATCCAGTCATAATCGAATGCGTAGGAGACAATAACCATGCGAAAGTGCAGAACCCTCATTCTTACCGCGATCCTGGCGGCCGCGAGCCTGTTGGCGCCGGGCCATACTTCCGCTCAGCAGGCCTCCGAATCGACACCGCCGGCAGCGGTCGAGCCCGCCGAGCCCAATGCGGTTGCCAAACCGATCGAGTCCGCCAAGCCCACCCAGCCTAAGACGGTTGCCAAACCGATCGAGACAGCCAAGCCCGTTGAAGTGGTCAAAACCAATGGGGATGTGAAGGTCAAGCTCAACTTTCAGGATACGCCGTTACAGGCCGTACTGGAGTATCTGTCGGAAACGGCCGGACTGACGGTAATCTCCAATGAACCGCTCGTCGATGGCCGCATGACGGTCATCAGCCGTCAACCCATCGCCTTACAAGAGGCCATTTCTCTGATCAACTCCATCCTGAAGGAGAAGGGCCTGACCACCATACTGACGGGCAAGGTCCTCAAGGTGGTCACCCTCGAGGCGGCCAAAAAGGAGAACCTGCCCGTCTATAGCGGCCGAGATCCCCAGGGCGTCGTACCCAGTGACGACGTCGTCACCTATGTCATCCCCGTCCGGTACGTGACCGCCGACGCCCTCAAAGAGAATCTGACGGCCCTGATCCCAGAGCACGCCAGTCTCGAAGCCAACGAAGACGGCAACGCCCTGATCATCACCGACACCATGGCCAACATCCAGCGTCTGATGAAGATTGTCGCCGCGTTGGACACTCATATGGCGTCGGTCTCGGAAATCAGGGTCTTTCGCCTGGTCAATGCGGATGCCGCCAGCGCCGCAACCATGATCAACACCATGTTCGAGCAGAACGGCCAAAGCGGTAGTCGCAGCAATCGCGGGAGCAGTCGCGGCGGCTCAGAGGGGTTCAACCCCATGCGGATGATGATGGAGCGCATGGGCCGCGGGGGCCCTGGCGGACGCGGGGGCCGCTAGTTCACCGGTGACACGAGTATCGAAGCGCGTTTCGACGCCAAGGAGATAGCAGCAATGAAGACTCTCAGAACACTAATCATGGGCGCAGCACTTCTGGGCATCTGTGCGCTGATGCCTCGTTATGCCCTGGCTCAACAAGCCTCCGCCTCGCCACCCAAGACAGAAACTCAGGACACCAACGACGAGGCCGAGCGTCGTGGCGCCCGCGATCTCGATCCCGTCGAAGACAGCGACGATACGCAGGGCGGAGGCGGCGTCAACATCCAGGTGACAGCCACCTCTGACGAACGGACCAATTCCGTGGTCGTCCGCGGACCGGCTGAGGTCCTGGATATCATCGCCGATGTACTCGCCGCGTTGGACGATACGACGACCCAGGTCGCCGGCGTTAAGATTTTCCAGCTTCGGTATGCAGATGCCATGAATACCGCCGAGGTCATCAACCAGCTGTTCGGTGAAGGGCAAGACTCGCAACAGTCCAACCAGCGCGGCTTCTTCGGCCCCATGATGTTCCGTGGTCCCGGCGGGCGAAGCGGGACGCAGACCGATCAGGAGAGCGGAAGCCAGGCCCAGGTCGTCGCCGCCGCGGACAGTCAAACCAACACCGTGGTCGTCACCGGCCCGGACAACATCCTGGAAATCGTGGCCAGCGTAATCGAGAAACTGGACGCGCCGATCCCCAACGTGGCTGACGTGAAGGTCTTCCACCTGGAATACGCCGACGCCCAGGATACGGCTGAGCTAATCAATGAGGTCTTCGGTGAGAGCAGCAATTCGAGCACGCGGTCCAGCAACCAGCAGAACCAGATGACTCGCTTCACGCGAGGCGGAGGGGGCCAGCAACAGAACACCCAGAGCAGCGCCTCCAGCATTGAGGTAACCGCCGCGGCCGATTCCCTGACCAACGCGGTGGTGGTCAGCGGTCCGCCTGAGACGCTGAAGATCATCGCTGATGTCGTCAAGGAACTGGACGAGAATCCCGAGCAGGAACGCCAGATTTTCGTCTATCCGCTCAAGAACGCGACCGCCGAGAATCTCATGGAGATTCTAAACAGCCTCTTCGAACAACTGCAGGCGCTGAACCAGCAGGGTACCGGCACCACGGGCCAGCAATTCCAGGGGGGAGGGCGGAACACCCAACCAACCGCCTCGGGCGGCTCGACGTCCCAGGCCTCAGGCGGCGCCAACGATCTTGACGAGGAGACCTACTTCGAGGCCGACGCGGATACCAACTCCCTGCTCATCCTGACTTCTACGAAAAACTACGAGCGGATCAAGCCGATTATCGACGAACTGGACCAGCCGGTCGGCCAGGTCCTGATCAAGGTCCTGTTCGCCGAACTGAGCCATAGCAACAGCGTGGATTTGGGGACCGAGTTCTCCATGCTGAACCTGCGCGACAGTGGCGGCTCGACCGAGAGCAGCACCAGTTTCGGTACGCCGCTTTCGGGCCTGACCGTGCAGACGCTCGAAGGGGAACTGGACTTCACGATCTCCGCCCTGCAAGAGGCGGGCCGGCTCAACGTTTTATCCCGACCCTACATTCTGACCCGAAACAACCAGACCGCTACGATCACCGTGGGCGAGGAAGTCCCGATCCCCACCGGCACCAGTCAGGGGACGTCCACCACGACAACCACCTTCGACTACCGCGATGATATCGGTATCGTTCTTAATGTGACCCCGTCGGTCAATCCCGATGGATTGGTCAATATGATCGTCACTCCTCAGATCACCACGCGAACGGGGGAGACCGTCCAGATCTCCGAGGACCTCTTTCCCGAGGTCTTTGCCACCCGCTCGGCCGACACGCGTGTCGCCGTCCACGACGGGCAGACCATCGTCATCGGCGGTCTCATTGAGGACCAGATCACGGAAACGGTCCGGAAGGTCCCGCTGTTGGGGGACATTCCCTTCGCCGGTCACCTCTTCAAGCGCACCATCAAAGAGAAAAGCAAGACGGAACTGCTGATCTTCTTGACACCACACGTCGCCAAAGAGGCGAATGCTCTGACCCCTCTCTACGAGGCGGAACGAACTCGGAGCAACCTGGATAGGGACGAGAAGACAGCCGATATCTTCAAGAGACACATGGCGGGCATGCAAGGCCCGGATCCGGACCCCAACACGACACCGAAACCCTAAGTTCGGCTTACCTGTCATCACCGGAGCATCGAGGCGCCGTCTCTGAGATACACACAGACGCGGCGCCTCGTGTCTTTGGGGACAGATCACTCCACAGGAAAGGTATCGACAGAACCGTCGCGTGCAAACGGCCATCTCCGCCGGAACAGGCACGACCGAATCCCCAGCCGACTGGACCTAGGGTGTCGACATCTCCCGACACGCCGCAAGCAGACGCGCGTACACGTTCCGCCACCACACGACGCTAACTCCGATTTCTTGGGGAGGATGGCGCGTACCGTCCAGGCCCGCACATGGGAAATGCCGGCGCACACCCACCGACCCGTAAGGAGAGGCGGCTCTTGCGCCGCTGCTCCTCCGACCAAGAGCATCGCCAAGACCGGGGGTTCAGTCCAGGGACCGCGCGACGGCCACCCTTTAAGGTCACCGCCTCGGGCGCCGGCCCTGCCAGACAAACACCACCGGCCCGCCACGCACAAAACTGCAAGAACTAGCTAAGCGCAGCCCTATAGCGCATGGCAAAAGCGACACACACCTTGGTTACCGAATCTTGAGAGGTAGGGGTATACACCAACCGTGACTGCGAATCCACACCTTGCAGCCTCCGATTCTCCCGTCGATCTTGTACGGGCTCCGGAACAAACCACCCGGCACAGAGTAATGACTCGACCACGAGCCTTACCCGTTCACTCCCCTCTCCCGATGTCAGCAGGGAGTAACGTTCTGGGCCTCGGGGCCTTTTCTGCCCTCAGCCGCGACGTACTCGACGCTCTGACCTTCGGCCAGTGTCTTGAAACCACTGCCGTTGATGTTCGAGTGATGGACGAACAGGTCCTCACTGGCATCGTCGGGGACGATGAATCCGTAACCCTTTTGATCGTTGAACCACTTTACTGTACCCTTTGCCACGATGTTCTCCTTGGGCTCGAAAGCCCATAACGCAGTTGCCCTCTCAAACTGTGTAAGGGATGGGTCTTGAGGGCGAGAAACCATACACCTTGACTAACCTATTAATTTACCGTTTTGCCGTGACGGCGTCTATAAAATTCATTTTAAAAAGCGAAAAAACGCTAAAGTTTCTCCACCTCCCGGCCACCGCGAGGCGAAGCAAACACAATTACCTCCTGATAATGGCTTTATGTATCTATTGTATCCATTGAAACGCTCCGAGTCGCACAGAAAACAACATCGCAACAAACTCTACAAGTAATGTGAATCATGTCACATTTAACATCCACAAGCCAGGCATCTTTCTCTACCAGGAAGTGAACTAAGTAGTTTCCACAATAGGGAGGCCCTTTTCAGCCTGAAAAATGCGGAAGTGTCGAGACGTGCGGCCAAGGAACGTCTCAGGGCAAGATGCACCGCGACGTCACAGCCAGCGCCGCTCCACCCTCAAAAGGCACAACGCGCATTCCACCGCCCCGCCGGACAACCTCGCTTCAGGCCACTCCCTCAGCCACATCGCCGGTGAGGTCGAGGAACTGGGCCTCCAGGCTACGCCCCTCCGTGAGGTGGCGCGGGGTAACGCCCATGTCCAGGACATGGCGAAGCAGCGAGGCCATCACTGCATCTTGATCGACTTGACCGCCGGAGAGATCCAAACGCACCGAGTAGTCCGCCCCGTCCCCGCCCAACCCAGGAACCGAAGGAACCTCTCGCTGTATATCACGCACACCCTCCAAGACGCACACTCGTTCCCGTTCCGCCTCGTCCAGCGGTCGCGACAGACGTAGACAGAACTTGCGATCGGAGCGAGTAATCTCATCAACAGACCCGGCCAGAACCAGCTTTCCATGGTCCATGATAGCGACATGATCGCAGAGTTCCTGGATCTCCGCAAGATTGTGTGAACTGACGACAATGGTGGCGCGTTCCTGTAACTGCTTGATCAGGTCGCGGATCTGCCGGGCATTGGCCGGGTCGAGTCCGGCAGTGGGCTCATCGAGCAGAATCACTTCGGGCTGCCCCAGAAACGCTTGGGCGATCCCCAGCCGCTTAACCATACCATGTGACAAGCTGCCGATACGTCTCTTCGCCACCGACTGCAGGCCGACCATCTCCAGGCTCTCGGTGACCTCCCCTCTAGCCTCCTGGCTGGTCCGACCGGCCAATAGACGAAAGAAGACGAGCTGATCCAGGATCGGTACATTTCGCTGGAACTGCGCATCTTGCGGGAGAATGCTGAGACGCCCACGCAAACGAGAGATGCTTCGGGTGTCGATGCCAAGGACTTCCACCGTGCCGGCGTCGGCCTTCAGAAAGTCGGCGACGATGGAGAAGAGTGTGGTCTTGCCGGCGCCGTTGGGACCCAGCAAGCCAAAGACGGAATGCGACGGCACGGAAAAGGAGATCTCGCGCAGGGCCTGAATCCGCCCGAACCGCTTGGACAACCCTTTTATCGATACCACCTCTGTCATCGTCAGACCTATAGATCGCGCCTGGCAAAGCGAACGTACCCGAGCAGTAGAAAGACGCTCGTATACACAAGGCAGGCCAGCGCGGCGACCAGCCAGTGACCCGGTTCGGGATGGAGCAAATGATTCTGCCATCCCCACGGCAGGAGATACAACAGATACTCCGCCGGCTTCCACGCCAGTCCCCCCAAAACGGCCAGGAGCAGAACACCCGCGATGGCCAACTTCGCCAGGACCAAAGACAGGAAGGGCGAATCCACGGAAGCCGAGATCAGCGAGCAAACGGCGATGTAAGGGAGCATGAGAATCGCCAGCGCCAGGAAGCCCTGCCCCGCCCAACTCAGCAAGGCCAGCGCCGGATAGATCCTGATTTTCATGGCGAGATAGAGCACGATGGTCATCACGATCAGGGCCATCACAAGGGTGGAAAAGAGAGCGACGCCCAGGAAGCGGCCGAAATAGATATGGCGCCGTTCGGTGCGCAGCAACAGATAGCGCAGACCGCGACTCTGCACGTCACCACTGACCTGATTGAACGCCAGGAAAGGGATGACAAAAGGCATGCCGAACAGCATCACCAACAGGATCGCCGACAACAGCGCGGGCTTCTCCTCCAGGAGGAAGTTGGTCCACGAGTCGTAGCCTCCGGTCTCTTCCCGCGCGGAACCGGTCTCGGACCGCTCATCCGCGCCGGAGGGAGGCGCCATCGCATTCTGCTGGGCGATTTCCTGCATGGATCTCAGTCCCAGGACCCACTGGGTAATCGGCCGACCGACGCCAACGATCAAATCCTCGACGGCCTGCGGGTCCGTCCGGCCCATTTCCCGCTTCTGCCGAAGCATGAGCTGTTCGACCGGCATGATCAGGATGTGCGCCACCGACAGGCCAAAGACCAACGCAATCATCAGATACACCAGACCCGAGCCGCTTCGCACCGCGTGGCGGCACCAGTACACGCAGATCAGACGAATGTGACGCATTGTCGGTGCTTTCGACGTCATCGCTTGGGTCAACTCCCGGCCAGAGAATACACCACGTGACTGCCCCGGTTCAGTTGGTCAAATCGTCTCTGAACGTCGTGTTCAGCAGGATGAGCGTCACGACGGGATAAAGGAGGCCGATGAGGGTCGCGATGTTGAACCCGCCCCCCATCTCAGCGCCGAACATCAGGCCCGAGACAACGCTACTGACGATGCTGACGACGGCATAGGCATTGCCCACCATCCGGCCCAGAATCCTTTTCTGTCTCAGATAGCCAATGCCTGAGACCAACAGCAATGCATTGGAAACCAGGGACAGCACAATGATAATCGCGAATACAGACAGGCTGATGTTCTGGAGCGCCTCGATCTGTGCCCGCTGCATCTCGGCCATCTTGTCGGTGGGGATTGCCCCGCGCAGCGCCAGAAAAGCCGCGAAGCCGAGAAGGCCGATGAAACCCCAGCCTGAAAAAACGAGATTCAGCACCGCCAGGGCCGTCAACCCCCCGGGGCGTTTCTCGTCGTTCATTTTCCTCTCCTTTCTCCAGGACCATCGGCCGGCCCTGGGGGCATCCGCTTGCCGCGTTCGCTAGACGCCGCTGAAGGCGGAGAAGCCACCGTCGACGGGGACAACCACACCCGAAACGAATTTTGCCGCGTCGCTGATCAGCCAGATGAGCGTGCCGATCAACTCGTCCGGTTCCCCGAACCGACCCATTGGCGTGTGGTCGACGATCGTCCGGCCCCGAGCCGTCAGGTCGCCCGTAGTCTCATCGGTCAACAGGAATCGGTTCTGATCGGTCAGAAAGAAGCCCGGCGCGATCGCATTGACACGAATCTGAGTCGCGTGACGCTGGGCCATGTAGGTCGACAGCCATTGGGTGAAATTACTGATGGCCGCCTTGGCGCCGGAGTAGGCGGCGACATTGGTCAAAGGCCTGAACGCACACATCGACGAGATATTGATGATCGTTCCGGCGCCGCGCTCGGCCATGTGCTTGCCGAAAATCTGGCTGGGGATCATCGTGCCGATGCAGTTCAGATCGAACACCATGCGCAGGGCCTCTTCGGGCAGGTCGAAGAACGTCGTGGGCGGCACGCAGGTGGCCTCTTTCTTATTGCCGCCGGCCCCGTTGACCAGGACATCGATCTGGCCCAGAGACTCCAGGGCACAGGCAAAGGCCTCCTGTACCGTCTTTCGTTCGAGCACATTGATCTTAAGCGGCAGAGCGAATCCACCGTCGGCCTCGATCTCCTTGCACAGTTCGTTAGCCCGTATGTCGTCGTAATCGGCCACGCAGACCTTGGCCCCGCGTGCGGCCAACGCCCGCGCCATCGCCCCGCCCAGCACGCCGGCCCCGCCGGTAATGACCACGCTCTTGCCTTGTATATCAAACAGCTTGTCCATCGGTTTCCTTTCGCCGGTCAGCGCCCTTCATAGGCCTGCTTGTCGGAATCATGCTAATCGCTCACATTGCAGCCGAATATACACGACCCCCGCCCACCTTTCAACCGTTCGGGTCGGTTCGCTCAGGAATAGACGCATGAACGGGAACCCTCTCGCCAATATCGAGCGGTTCTGGAGAAGAAAAATTCGATGATCGACACGAGCTGTGCGTCTGTGGAAGTGAGGCGGCCCAGCGTCGAAGCGCGTTTGGGGCCCCCAAAACCGGACACAGGCAAAACAGCCCACTCATGGCTCTCTTGTACGCGGGAGGAAAACACTGAATCCGACTCGACTATGGCTGCTGCTGTTTCTCTGCAACATCCCAGTGTACTTCGTCTGGGGGTGGCTGCTCTTTCGGAACTGGACGAATTTCTGGGAGGCGATCGTCTTCTGGTTCAAGCCGGAGATGTGGTCGCTCTTTGAGGGAAGGTATTGGGACGACATCTACGCCGAGATGAAACTCGCTCTATGGTTCTTCGCTCCAATCGGACTGATTCACTTTGAGATGCAGCTACTTGGCTTCTAATCAACCAATCCAGCGGCGGTTCCTCCGAGCCCCTCCGGCACGTCAGTTTCCCCTTGACCGAACCTGGCGCTGCTGCTAAAAGGGTTGAGCGTTGGTCGGATCGGTAGAATGGGAGTCAGATCATGACAGAGACAGAGAATGGACAACGAGCGGAGCCGCCTGCAGAAGACCCGACACCGCCTTTCTCCTCAGGCTATGAATCCGACGAGGTGAGCGGCGTCCAGCACCCGGAGATGTCCCAGGATGCCCGGAACATGGCGATGCTCTGTCACATCCTCGGGTTCCTCGGATTCATCGGCCCACTGGTCATCTGGCTGATCGAGCGGGACAAACATCGCTTCGTCGATGAGCATGGCCGGGAGGCCATGAACTATCAGATTTCGATGATGATCTACGGCGCCGCGGTTTGGCTGTCCTGTCTCATCCTGATCGGAATCGTCCTGACGCCCGCCCTGATGATTACCCATATCGTGCTGGTCATCATCGGCGCGGTGAAGGCCCAGCACGGCCAGCCCTGGCGCTATCCGATCGCCATCTCGTTTCTGAAATAGTCCAAGTTCGTGCGCCCGGTCGACGTCGAAGGACTGGGATGACATAACGACAGCGCGGTTAAGCGGAGTGAAACATGACAGAGACAAATGACGTCTCCGAAGCAGTGCCGGAACCCAACGAACAGCCGAGCCCGAACGGCGCTCCCGAAGCGAGCGGCCCGGCCGAACCGCAGGGTCAGGAGATCGACCGAGACGCGCGCATGTGGGCCATGGTGTGCCACCTGGCCGGCCTGGTCGGGGTGATCGGCTCGCTCGTGGTCTGGCTCATCAAGAAAGAGGATTCCCCATTCATAGATGAACAGGGCAAGGAAGCCGTGAATTTCCAGCTTACTATGCTCATCTACGGAATCGTCGCCGGGTTGTTGTGCTTCGCCTGTATCGGTTTTATCCTGGCGCCGGCGCTGGGCATCACGGCTCTTATTCTTTTGATCATTGCGGCCATTAAGGCCAACGATGGGCACCACTACCGGTATCCCCCTTACCTGATCATACGGTTCATCAAGTAGATCGTTTGGCGGAGGCGCCGGTCGGAGTTACAGGGAGTTGCGCAATCGCTCGGCGCGTTGCTGCAGTTGCTCGATCCGCTCGGCGCCGACGCGCCGGCAATAGCGCAGCTCTGCGTAATCCAGATACCAATCGGACACCTGCAGCCACATCTCGTCGCCCGAATCGTGGGTCCGCAGGCGCTGGGCGAAGGCGTGCAACGTCTCGGTCAGGCGTCGTCGGGCGCCGGCGGCGCCGAGTTTGCGATCCATCCGGGCCAACATCTTGTGCAACGTCGCCAGGGCCGGGTCGTGGACGGCTCTCGACCGACGAGCTCCACTCTTCCTCCGACGGGAACGTCGAGAGAGGGCCCGCCACAGGACGATCCCCGAGATGGCCGCGAACAACACGGCCGTGGTCAGCAAGCCGTAGGACGTGAACAACCAACCCGCAATGCCAAGAAGGCCGTAATCATAGATCGCCTGGAAGAACTGCCCCAGCGCCACGCTCATGCCGCCCCCCAGACGACCCAGTTGCTCCACCACACCCGAGGCGACCTGATTGTCCTGAATCGTCGCCTCAACGATAGACCACTGGCCCTGCTCCTGATCCCAGGCTTCCACCCAGGCATGGGCGTCCATATTCCGCGCCAGCCAGAATCCGGATTGCGGATCTCTCTGAGTCACCACGAACCCGGTCACATAGCGCGTCGGCACTCCGGCCAGGCGCAGCAGGATCGCGGTCCCGGAAGCGAAGTATTCGCAATACCCACTCGGCCTCCCGGTCCCCTCAGATTGCTCGAACAGGAAGTAGGCAAGCCTGTCCCGGCCGGGAGGAACCTCCAGGCCAAGTGAATAATCGTAACGCGTGCCAAAGTAGCTGACCACCGCCTCGATCTTCTCGACCGTTGTGTCGCGGTCGACGAAGATCTTCTGGGCCAGTTCCGCCAGACGCCGATCCGCGCCGGAACCGAATCGGGGAACCTCCAGCATCCGCTGGCGATTTGGGCCTGTCGGCGCCTTCTGATAGGTCTGCTCGCTATAGTCGATCCCATACCGGCTTTTCGGATGCAGGTTATGTCCATAAACGACGTCGTGGCCATCCCGCTGCAAACTCTTGGCCCTTGCCCTGATACCACACACACCCAAGGTGGTGAACATGGCATCGCTATCGAACTCGGCTTCATGCCGAACCGTTATCTTCTTGAGGTCGGCGACGGTGCTTTCATATAGCTGAAAAACCGTCACGTCTTTAGAGAAAGGCCGCGTGCTGAGGCGACCGGTTATCCTTTCCTTCGGCAACGAATTGCGCCATTCCGACTGGCCGTAAACGTCGAAGACCATCGCCCTGAGGTACCCCGGGGCCGTCTTGGCTCGGATCGACAAAGCGACGGCCGAATCCTGATCGCGGAGAATCTCCCCAAGGCTTGACAATCGACCGCTGCCGGAAAATGCCACCTGACCCGAGGTATTGATCAAACGCTCCAGGCCGACCCCCTGCCTGGCGAACCACATCGGGATATAATCAAGCACCTCAACATGGCGGTAGAGAACCGAACTGACGATCCAGCCACCGTTGGCGGCCGCCACGAGGATCAGGGCCGAGGCAAACCAAGGGGATCGACGCCGTCGTGCCGGCGTGGGCGCGCGGAAGGGTATGGCCCCATGGGTCGTCGCGGCATACAGCACGACCAAAACCACAGAGACAAGCTCCAATAGGCGAAACGGAATGAACTGGTCGTTCAGCAGAAGGACCTGACCGGCACAGATCGCGTTGGCCACGTGAAACAGTCCGAGCGACGCCGGCAATCGCTGCGGCGACCCGAGAAACAGCATCAGGATCATAGCCGCCAGAAAATAGCGGGCGACCGTCTGCCAGGCCAGGCTCATGACCTGCTCGCGGGCGACCCAGCCGCCCGGTCCGGCGTAGCGATAGTGCAGGGCAAAGAGCAAGGCCAGGACGAGCATCAGCACCGAGGTGATCACGCGTCTCTCCGGCTTGATGTCCCAGGTGAAGCGGCGCTGCAGCCCGAGCAGACCCAACATGCAGAGGATGGCCGGATAGGCAATGTCCAGCGAGGCCCATGCCGTCGTCACCGCAGTCATCACCGAGCTGACCAGAATCATAATCGCAGCGATAATTTTCTGCTGCTTCATAACCACTCGACCCGTCCCTTCAGAACCTCATCGGGAGAGACCACCTTGACCACGTCGGCCCAGTTCATCGCTTCGGCATGCCCCTGGCGATCGGCCGACGGAGCCACCAGGAAGACCGTCGTGTGGCAACGAGCCCGCGCCGCCAACTCCACCAGCGGGCGATAGGTGGAATCCCAGTCCAACAAAATGAAGACGGCCTCGGTGATTTCATAGAAACGATCCGCCAGGGTCGAGGCCATATCATCCAGGTCATATCCATCGGAGGCCTGGACACCCGCCAGGACATCATGGATCTTGTCCAGACGCGTCGTGCGCAGCCAGGCGTCGTACTGATGCAATTCCTCGCCGGCCAATAGCACATCGACGAGGCAATCTCGGTTGACCGTAAACGCCACGGACGCGCAGAGCGAAACCGCCGCCTCCAGTTCCCCGATCTCCCCCGCGTCCGAAGGGCGCCTGGAGGCCGGGACACGCGTATCCAACAGCAGGGCCGCTCGGCTTTCGGAATCGTTATGGTATTCCTTGGTAGCCGGCACGGAGAGGCGTGCCCAGGCCCGCGTATCGATGCGACGCGGGGAATCGCCCGGCAGAAACGGTCGATTCCCCGCGTACTCCGGCGAGACTTCCGCCCGCCCGGCGAATCCGGTATGGCCCGCCTGAACGTGTCGTCCCAGACATCCGAGCGGAAACCGGAGCCGATAGAAAACAGGCAGGACGGTCAGCATCTGTTCGGCCTGCCGAACGGAACCGAAAGTCATCAGGTTGAAGGGAAAGCTCGACTCGCAGATCGGCAGCGGAATCTGATAGTGACCGCGTCGCGTGGGCCGGACCGTGATGCTCGTCTCAACGGTCTGCCCTGAACCGAGACGGGAAACGGCCTCGGCAGGGGTGGTTTGCTCAATCGTCCCCGGCAGGAGACCGAATCGAACGCGAAGATCGTAGGCGGGCACGCGCGCCCTGTTCCGGAGCACATAACGAAGTGCCACCTTCTGGCCGGCAACGACGGTGTCGGGCAGATCGGCGGTCATTTCGACCCTCGGACGCAGGACAAAGCCAACCCCCCAAGCCAACAACAGGACGGCCAGAAGCGCCGAGAGGACCCCGAATGCCGGGATCACAGCGGCCGTCACGAAGAAAAAGGCCGTCCCGGTCAACAGCATCTTGCCGGCATCAGTCAAACTCAGGCGGACTTTGCCATCGGTCCGGACCATAGCTATCGCGTCCTCTTCATACGGGCACTTTGATGCGTCCGACGATCTCGGTCACTACCTGCTGGGCAGTCGTGCCGCTGTGATGAGTCTTCGGCGTCAGCAGGAGGCGATGGGGCAACACATGCGGAATCACCCAAGACACGTCATCCGGAAGCACGAAATCTCGATTCAACGCAAAGGCGCGGGCGCGAGCGGCCCGCGACAGCATCAGGCTGCCCCGCGTACTGATCCCCAACTGCAAACGGTTGTCACGCCGCGTCACGTGAACGATCTCGACGATGTACTCCAGAATGCCATCATCGACGTGAACCTCGTTCACCGCCTGCTGAATCTCGCGGACCTGATCGAGGTGAAGTACGGGCCCGATCTTCTCAAGCGGCTCGCTGGTCGCGTGCGATTTGAGAATGTCGACTTCCACCTCCGCCGACGGATAGCCGATCTCCAACCGAACCAGAAAGCGGTCCAATTGCGCTTCGGGCAGCGGATACGTGCCGTGGAACTCGATGGGGTTCTCTGTAGCGATCACCATGAACGGCCTGGCCAGGGGACGCCGCTTGCCCTCAATCGTGGCCTGGTTCTCATTCATAGCCTCCAGCAACGCCGACTGGGTCCGGGGCGAAGCACGGTTGATCTCGTCGGCCAACAAAATATTGCAGAAGATCGGCCCCGGATCGAATCGGAAGTCCCCGCTGACCGGATTGTAAATCGAGGAACCCAGGATGTCGGCCGGCAGGAGATCGGGAGTGAATTGAATCCGGCGATACTTGGCGTCGATACTCCGGGCCATCGCCTTAGCCAGCGTCGTCTTGCCCACGCCGGGAACATCCTCAATCAGGACCGATCCGCCGGCCAGCAGGGCTACGATCATGACATCGACACACCCACTCTTTCCATAGATGACGCGCTGCAAGTTTTCCTTCAATGGCTCTAACTGTGGGTGTCCCATGCCGGCGTCGGTCACGTTCTGTCTCCCAAAAACACGGTCGTTCCGACCGAAAAACCAAGAGATTCCCCACCCTCTATACGCCTCAATGGCCCTTCGGGTTCTGAGTCACCGGCCCAGGTCGATGGAGCGATCGAATCCCAGGGACCGATCCGGCCCCTGCACCGTCTATCAACGCCCTCTCGCCCTTATTCCGCCGACTCAACTATCCGTATTCTACCTTCTCAGAGCCCAATGACAAAGGCAAACGATGCGGAAAATGTGTCGGTGCCCGCCGGTTGATCGGGTGAGACAGGCAGCCGAAACCCCTGAAAGCAAAGGCGGAATGCTTGCACAACCGGGCGCCAGCCCGTACCATGACCACTCGCTCGCCGGCCACGAGGCAGGCTGAGTGGGGTGACGCCAAGGGGCCGTCGCCCATCTAACCCTGCGGGTTTCTGGGAGGTTATGCCATGAAATGGTGGAGTATTCTGGCTGCAATCGTCGTTGTTGGGGTCGTTCTGACGGGACTGTCCAGTTGTAGCAAGACGCCGGACGAGGACAAGGCAATCGAACTGTCCTACAGCGTATTCTTTCCTCCAACCCATATTCAGTGCAAGACGGCCCAGTCCTGGGCCGACGAGATCGGCAAGCGCACTGAGGGTAAAGTCAAGATCACGCTCTACCCGGCCGGCACCCTGACCAAGGCTCCTCAATGCTACGAGGGTGTCGTCAATGGCGTCTCCGACATCGGCATGAGCTGTTTCGCCTACACGCGAGGCCGCTTCCCCTTGCTGGAGGGTCTCGACCTTCCCCTGGGTTATCCCAATGGCACCGTGGCCACCCGCGTGGCGACGGAGATGGTGCAGAAACACCAACCGGCCGAAGTTGCCGACGTTCGCGTGCTGTATGTCCACGCCCATGGGCCGGGCATCCTGGCCTCACGTAAGCCCGTTCGCAAGCTGGAGGACCTGTCCGGCTTGAAAGTGCGCGCCACGGGGCTCTCCTCCAAGATCGTCCAGAGCCTCGGGGGCACGCCCATCGCGATGAGCCAGTCCGAAACCTACGAAGCCCTGCAGAAAGGCGTCGTGGAAGCCACGTTCTGCCCCATCGAGACGCTCAAGGGCTGGAAACAGGGCGAGGTGATCAACCATGTCACCGAGACCTCCGTCATCGGGTACACCACGTCCATGTTTGTCGTGATGAACAAGAAGGCTTGGGAGGGACTGGGCGCAGACCTCCAGAAGGTCTTCACCGACGTCAGTGCCGAGTGGGTCGCCAAGCACGGCCAGGCCTGGGACCAGGCCGATCAGGAAGGCGCCGATTTCGTCAAAGAGCTAGAGCGTGAGGTCATCGCTCTGGACCAGGCCGAACAGCAGCGCTGGCAGGCGGCCGTCCAGCCGATTTTGGACGACTACGTCACCGCAACCGGCGAGAAGAACCTGCCCGGCAAGCAGTTTCTCGCCGACCTTCAAGACCTGATCAAGAAGTACTCCGAGCAAGCGACTCAATAGATGGCGTCATCGAAAGCAACCAGGAAGAGATGGGAGACGTTCTCCACGGCATATGCGCAAGCGTTGCGCGCCGTGGTCTACGTCCTGGTGGCGATCTCAGGCTTTAGCGTGCTGGCCATCATGGTGATCACCTGCGCCGATGTGATTCTGCGGCTCAAGTGGATCAACCATCCCTTCGTGGGCGCCTTTGACATGGTCAAAATCGCCGGGGCGCTCAGCCTGGCAACCGCCCTGCCCTACACGACGGCGGTCAAGGGACACGTCGCCATTGAGTACTTCCATCACAAACTCAACCGCCACGGTCGGGTCGCGCTGGACAGCGTGATCCGACTGTTGGCGATGGCGCTGTTCGCCTTCTTCGCCTGGCGCAGCGTCACCTATGGCTTCGATCTTCATCGCAACCACCAAGTCAGCCAGACGCTCCAACTGCCCGTCTTTTGGGTCCCCTTCGTGATCGGCTTCTGTTGCGCGGTAGTCGCGCTTGTGATCGGGCACAACCTCGTTCATCCGGGTCGGGAGATGATCAAGCCATGAGTCCCGTCCAGATCGGCATTGTCGGTTGTATCTTGCTCTTTGTGCTGCTGGCGGCCAGCATGCCGGTGGCGTTCGCCATGGCGATCGTGGGTTTTGCCGGTTTTGCGATGGTCGTCTCGCCCGACGCGGCGATGAGCATGATCACGCTCGATCTGTACGGTACGTTCTCGTCCTACAGTTTGACGGTGATCCCGTTGTTCGTGCTGATGGGCCAGGTCGCCTTTCACGCCGGGATCAGTCGACGGCTGTTCAACGCCGCCTACCATTGGCTGGGCGCCATGCCAGGCGGTTTGGCCATGTCCACCGTCGGCGCGTGCACCGCCTTCGGCGCGATCTGCGGCTCCGGCCCGGCCACCGCGGCGACGATGGCCTCGGTGGCGCTGCCCGAGATGAAACGCTACAAGTACAGCATGGAGCTGGGTTGCGGCGCGGTCGCGGCCGGAGGCAGCCTGGGCATGCTGATTCCGCCCAGCGTAGTCTTCATCGTCTACGCGATCATGACCGAGCAGTCGGTGGGCAAGCTGTTCATCGCCGGGATCGTCCCGGGCATCCTCATCGCCCTGCTGTTCTGCCTGACGATCTACCTGAACTGCAAGCTGCGTCCCCATCTGGGCCCAGCCGCCCAGCGCTTCACCTGGGGCGCCAAGTTCGCCTCGCTGACCGGCGTGCTTGAGACGCTGATCCTGTTCGTCGTCGTCATCGGAGGCATGTTCCAGGGATTCTTCACCCCAACCGAGGCGGCGGCCGTCGGCGCCGCCGGCACCATCGTGATCGCGCTAGTCAAAAGGCAATTGACCTGGAAGAAAATGATCCGCTCGCTCCAGGAAACCGTCCGCACCTCGTGCATGGTCATGATCATCGTCACCGGTGCCGTGATCTTCGGGCACTTCCTGGCCGTGACACAGATCCCGGTCAAGCTGGCGTCGTTCCTGGCCGGCCTGCCTCTGCCCGGGTGGATGGTCATGGGACTGGTGATCCTGTTTTACCTGCTGGCCGGCTGCTTCGTCGACGCCCTGGGCCTCATCCTGCTGACCATCCCGATCTTCTATCCCGTGGTGATGCAACTGGGATACGATCCGATCTGGTTCGGCGTCATCATCGTGGTCGTCACGCAGATGGGTGTCATCTCACCTCCTGTCGGCGTCTGCGTCTATGTCGTCAGCGGCATCGAACGGGATATCCCGCTACAGACGATCTTCCGGGGCGCCCTGCCCTTCCTGGCGGCCCTGATACTCGCGGCGATTATCCTGATCGCCTTTCCCCAGCTCTGCCTGTTCCTGCCCAACCTGGTCAGGTAGAGGAACAACGTCGCAAAGCATGATCTGGAGGCCACAGAGACAATGGATGCTCTCGACCTGAAACACACCACTTTTCGACGTATTCTGTTCTGCACGGATTTTTCCGAGAATGCGGATTTCGCCTTCTCGTTCGCCGTCGACGCCGCCACGCGCCGCCCGGGCAGCGAACTCTACCTGTTGCACGTCATTCCCGAGACGGAAGCCCAGTTCTGGAAAACATATATCTACGAGGTGGAGGATGTCGACAACAAGGCCAAGCACGATGTCGATGAGCGTATCGAGACGTACCGCGCCCAATTGCCCGAGAACGTCTCACTCCAGGTGGAGATCCGTGTCGGCAAGGACGATCAGGAGATCCTGCGTTTTGCCCGTGACAAGCAGGTCGGTCTGATCGTTATGGGTCGGCAGGGACGCGGCGCCCTGCAGAAGGCCCTCTTTGGCAATGTCACAGGCAAGGTGGTTCGCAAGGCCGAATGCGCCGTCCTGGTGGTCCCACTGAGCTACCGCGAGAAACAGAAGGATTCCTGAGACATCCGATTCGCGAAAGGCGGTGCAATCGTGTCCTTCAAGCGATGGACGGCACGAATCGGCGTGTGTCTCGTCGCGATCCTCGGCACACTGCTGCTGGGCGAAGCAGTATTGCGCTGGAAGGTGGCGGCCTGGCCTTTCGAACAGCCCGACGTCGAATTGCCCTGGCTGACGGAGAAAGACAAGACGCTACGATGGCGATTTTCCTCCAACGACGGAAGAAACAGCCTGGGACTGCGAAATGAAGAGATCACGCCCAAGGAGCCCAACGCCCTGCGGATTCTCTTTCTGGGCGACTCCCTGGTCTGGATGGGCGAGACCAGTTCCGGCCCACTCTACACTCAGGTCATCGAAGAGAAGCTCAACGACAAGGCCGCCGGCGACCGCCCGGTCGAGGTCGTCAACGCTGGCGTTCTCGCCTACACAACCTACCGGGAATTGGAATTCCTGAAGATCTACGGGCTCGATATGGAACCCGACGTCGTGATCCTGGGATTCGTGTTCAACGACGTCTACTGCAAGTACCTCCAGCAACCCATCGGCGGTCTGGCGCTGGGCCCGCTGCCCTCATCGATGCTGCATGCGTTCGATACGAGCCGCATGCCCGGCGCGCTGTTTGCCCGCAGCTACCTGGCCCACCATGCGGGCCGTGCGATCCGACGAGCGCGAAGGCGGTCGCCCTTTCCGTTCGATTCGCACTGGGGCCTCCATCTGGCATGGAAGCCTTATGGCTGGCATGACACCCGACGGCTGATGCGCGAGATGGCCGGGCTTCTCAGAGCAAAAAGCGTCCCCCTGATCGTCGTCGTCTTTCCCATTCACGATCAGGTTAACGATGAGTACTTGTCGCTGGATAAGGACTATGTTCTGTATCCCCAAACACAGATTACCGCCATCTGTTCGGAGAACGGCGTTCCCGTTCTGGACTTAACGCCCCCCCTGCACACCGGCGGAGGTGTCACGCTTTACCGAGACTATCTGCACCTCAACGGTCAGGGCAATGACATCGTCGCCGATCAGATCACGCGCTATCTGCTGGACCATCCCGCGTTGTGGATGCCACCCCGGTGAACGGTCTCTGCGGCAACGTTTTCGGAGAATCGAGAAAGCGAAACGAGACACCAGGCACAGCGAGCCTGTATTACTGGTCGAGCACTTCCTGTTCGCGCTGCTTCATCAGTTCGACCATCTCGTCAGCGGTCTCGGCGTGTCGAAGCTGCTCGACCCACTTCTCCTCGTGCAGCATGCGACAGAGTCGCGCCAGCAGATGGAGGTGATGGTGGTCGTCCTGAGACGCCGTGAGGAAGAACAGGTCGGTCAGTTTGCCGTCCAGGGCCCCGAAAACAATCCCTCGACTCGTGCGCGCCACGGCCAGAACCGAATCGGCCAGGTCGTAAGGCAGAGGTCGGCGCGGATGCGGAATCGCGATACACCCCTCGATGGCAGTCGTACACAACTCCTCGCGGCCCAGCACCGCTTGCAACAGGGCCTGCTCGTCGTAAACCAGGCCGGTCTCCTGCGACAGCGCCACCAATTCGCGCAAGACGCCGTTCTTACCACGTGACCTGAGCTGTGTCGTGATCGCTTCCGGCCGCAACAAGGGGGCGACAATCGCTTCGCTCTCGTGGACCTCACGATGGGCCGTGATGCCCGCATCGACCTCCGCCAGATGATCGCGGTGCATCGTCGCCATGTTCTGCTGGAGCCATTCGGTAATTTCGGCCCGATTGAAGCGGAGTTGCCCCCCCACCTTCTGGCACGGGATCTCGCCCCGATCGGCCATACGCTCCAACCGACGCGCATCGGCGCCAATCATCCGGGCCAGATCCTTTAGTGTCATACTTCTATAGGGCATGTGCGATCCGTTTCATTCCAAGCATCAATTCAACACCCACCGTTTCTCCGCGGCAGACCACCACGTGAACCTGTTAGTATCGCCAATTGGGTTGTTTTTTGCAATGATTATCGAGAATTGGGGTGGTTTCCGGGCTTCGTGCGTCCAGCGATGAGACCCTTGCCCCTTGCTCCAACACCCTGTACCCATGATAATACGACCTTGAATACGACTGTCCGACCACCCGGCACCCAAAATGTAGGAGCGCAGCATTATGACTGGTCGCCCATGCACACGTCGTGACTTCCTCAGAGGTTTGACCGCTTCGGCGGCCTTGGCGCTGACCGGGCCGGCCGGCCTGGCGCAACACTCGCGAAACCAAAAGCCCAACATCGTTCTAATCATGGCCGACGACCTGGGCTATGAGTGCCTGGGCTGCTATGGGAGCACCTCGTACAAGACGCCCGTTCTCGACGCATTGGCCCGCACGGGAACGCGCTTCGACCACTGCTATTCCCAGCCCCTGTGTACGCCCTCGCGGGTCCAGATCATGACGGGCCAGTACAACTTCCGCAACTACAAGGCCTTCGGCATTCTCGATCCGACCCAAACCACCTTCGCCCATCTGCTCAAGAGAAGCGGTTACGCCACCTGCGTGGTCGGCAAGTGGCAACTCTATGGCAGTCGGACCGAGAAACAACTGACGCGAGGCAAGGGATCAACACCCCAACAGGCGGGCTTCGACGAACACTGTCTCTGGCAGGTCGATCGGCGCCAGAGCCGCTATCGAAACCCCCTCATCGTCGAAAACGGGACTCACCGCCAGAACGTTGAGGACCGATATGGTCCCGACCTTTTCTGCGACTATGCCCTGGACTTCCTGGAGCGAAAGAAGGGCGAGCCCTTCCTGTTGTACTTCCCCATGGCGCTGACCCACGACCCGTTCGTCCCCACGCCGGACAGTCCCGAGTGGACCAGGGGAAAGCACAAACCCAACAGGAAGTACTTCGCCGACATGGTGGCTCACATGGACAAGATCGTGGGACGCATCGTCGAGAAACTGGACGCGCTGGGCCTCCGCGAGAACACCCTGCTGCTCTTCACGGGCGACAACGGGACCCATCGCACCATTGAGTCAAGAATCGGCGCGACCGTCGTCAAGGGAGGCAAAGGCACAACCACCGATGCCGGCACACATGTCCCCTTCGTGGCGAACTGGCCCGGAACCACGCCGGCCGGGAAGGTGTGCGACGACCTGATCGACTTCACCGACTTCTTGCCCACGCTAACCGAGACGGCCGGCGCACCTGTCCCAAGGGAACTGACGATCGACGGACGTAGCTTCTTGCCCCAGCTTCGCGGTCGAAAAGGCGATCCCAGAGAATGGGTCTTCTGCCATTACTTCCGCGACCCGGGCAACCCAGTGCAGCGCTTCGCGCGCGACAAACGCTGGAAGCTCTATCAGACCGGCAATCTCTTCGATCTCCAGACCGACCCGCTCGAACAAAGGGCCTTCGCCTCCAATGGAAGCAACACACAGGCCGCCGCGGCGCGCCGGCGTCTGCAAGTCGTCCTTGATTCATTGCGCTAGCACGCCCATAATGGCTCAGCAAAGAGTCGGTACCCGTCAACCTTAGTTGAAGGATTAGGAACGCACTACTATGAAGCATCAACCACCCTCCCGTCGTGATTTCCTCAAAGCCGCCGGATGCCTTGCCGCAACTTGGGCGATACCCGGCTGCAAGAGCCTCACCGCCACCGCCGCGTCCCAAGCGAAGCGCCCCAACGTCGTCTTCGTCATGGCCGACGATATGGGCTATGGGGACATCCAAGCCTTGAACCCGGAATCGAAGATCCCCACCCCCCACCTGAATACGATAGCGAACGAGGGCATGACGTTCACCGACGCTCACTCGGGCTCGGCAGTCTGCACCCCGACCCGCTACGGCGTGCTCACCGGACGCTACTGCTGGCGCAGCCGCCTCAAACGAGGCGTCCTGAATGGATATTCCCCTCATCTGATCGATCCCGACCGACTGACCGTCGCGGACGTCATGAAGCGCTCCGGCTACCACACCGCCTGTATCGGCAAGTGGCATCTCGGCATGGACCTGCCGATCAAGAAGGTGGATGGGAAAGAGACCCTCGATCACACCATCAAGATCGAGAACGGGCCCAACGCCTATGGCTTCGACACCTTCTTCGGCGTCACCGCCTCACTCGACATGCCGCCCTATGTGTTCGTCGAGAACGACCGCCTCCCCAAGCCGGTAACGGCGCAGTACGAAAAAACCGGTTTCCCCAACTACAGTCGGGCCGGTCTCATGACCGCCGACTTCAGCCACGAGAAGGCACTGGATCAATTGACGCAGAAGGCTGTCGACTACATCGACGCCCGCAGCGAAGACAAAGAACCGTTTTTCCTCTACTTCCCGCTGACGGCCCCGCACAAACCGTGCCTGCCGGCCCAGCGCTTCCGGGGCCGAACGAAAATGGGCGATTACGGCGACTTCGTCACGCAGGTGGACTGGGTCGTGGGCCAGATCGATAAGGCCCTCAAGTCCAAAGGCCTGGCCGACAACACCCTGCTGATCTACACCAGCGATAATGGCTCGTACATGCATCGCTGGAAAGAGGACGAGCCCGACCACATCGAAAAGCCCTCCGTGCAGGGCTTCCATCCCGAGAAGCACCAGGCCAACTACATCTGGCGAGGCACCAAGGCGGACATCTGGGAGGCGGGTCACCATGTCCCCTACCTCGTGCGCTGGCCCGGCGTGGTGCGACCCAAGACCCGATGCGCCGAGACGATCTGCCTGACGGACCTGACCGCCACCTGCGCTGAACTGACCGGCTTCAAACTACCCAGCGACGCCGCTGAGGACAGCTTCAGCATCCTGCCTCTAGTAAAGGGCAAGGGCTGGCCCACCCAGCGCGTCCCAGTGATTCACCACTCCGCCAACGGCATGTTTTCCTTGCGCGAGGACCAATGGAAGATGGTCTTTGGCAACGGCTCCGGCGGCCGGCAGAAACCCCGGGGCAAACCGTTCCAGAAGCCCTACTTCCTCTTCGATATCGAAAAGGACCCGTCGGAGACGACCAACGTCATCGAGCAACATCCTCAAGTGGCGCAGCGTCTGACCGAACGCCTGGAAACCATCCGCAGCAGTGGTCGCAGCCGTCCGCTCTGAGCGGCAAAGGAGTAGCCCGTATGTCGAGATCAACTTGGACACGCCGTGACTTTCTGAAGACACTCGGCCTGGGCGCTGTCGCGCTGGGCCTGCCCGCCTGCAAGACCGTGCCCGCCGCTCGGGCGCGGGGCGCCAAGAAGCCCAACATCATCCTGATCATGTCGGACGACATGGGGTTCTCCGACATCGGCTGTTACGGGGGCGAGACCGAGACCCCCAACCTCGACCGCCTGGCCGCCCATGGGTTGCGCTTCACACAGTTCTACAACACCGCCCGCTGCTGTCCGACCCGGGCGTCACTGATGACGGGTCTCTACCAGCACCAGGCGGGCGTCGGGCACATGATGGACGACCGGGGGACCCCCGCCTATCAGGGCAATCTGAACCGCAACTGCGTGACGATCGCCGAGGCGCTCAAGCCGACCGGCTACCGCACCTACATGGCGGGCAAGTGGCATGTGACCCGGCACATCAAGCCGGAAGGACCCAAGTTCAACTGGCCCCTCCAACGCGGCTACGACAAATTCTATGGCACCATCATCGGCGCGGGCAGTTTCTACGACCCGATGACCCTCTGCCGGCAGAACACCTACATCACGCCCGAGAACGACCCCGAGTACCGACCCGAGACGTACTACTACACCGACGCGATCAGCGACAACGCCGTCAAGTACATCAAGGAGCATCGGGCCGAGTCGCCCGAAAAGCCGTTCTTCATGTACGTCGCGTACACCGCCGCCCACTGGCCTATGCACGCCCTGGAGAAGGACGTCGCCAAGTACAAGGGCAAGTTCGACAAAGGCTATCGCCACTACCGCGCCGAGCGTTTCAAGCGACTCAAGAAGCTGGGACTGATCGATCCCGACTGGGAGATGAGCGAGCAGGCCGGGGACTGGGACAAGGTCGAGCACCAAGAGTGGGAGGCCCGGTGCATGGAGGTCTACGCCGCGATGATCGACAATATGGATCAGGGCATCGGACGCATCGTCGCCGAACTGAAACGGCAAGGCAGTCTGGACAACACGCTGATCTTCTTCCTCCAGGACAATGGCGGATGCGCCGAAGGCATGGGCCGGGGCCCCAAGACCAACGACCGATGGGTCAGCGCCATCAAGGACCGCAAGCCGATGGCGCCGGACGAACTGCAGCCCACGCTCTGGCCACCCATGAAGACGCGGGATGGGCGCCCCGTCCGGGGCGGGCCCGACGTCATGCCAGGCCCCGACGGCACGTATATCGGCTATGGACGCAACTGGGCCAACGTCTCCAACACGCCCTTCCGCGAGTACAAGCACTGGGTCCATGAGGGCGGCATCTCGACGCCACTGATCTGTCACTGGCCCGCCGGGATTCGCGACCGAGGCGCGCTGCGCCGCGATCCGGGCCATCTCATCGATATCATGGCGACCTGCGTCGACGTCTCGGGCGCCGCCTACCCGACCGAGTACAAGGGCCAATCGATCCAACCAATGGAGGGCGCGAGCCTGGCGCCGACGTTTGCGGGCCAGTCGTTGGAAAAGCGAACCATCTACTGGGAACACGAGGGCAACCGCGCCGTCCGGCAGGGCAAGTGGAAGATCGTCTCCAAGCATCCGGGGGGCTGGGAACTCTACGATATCGACGCCGACCGCACCGAGCAGAACAACCTGTCCAAGACCCATCCGGAAAAACTCGCCGAACTGAAGACGCTCTACGTGGCCTGGGCGAAGCGATGCAACGTGCGACCCTGGCCCTTGAAGAAGCCCTCGCAGAAGAATGTAAAGAAGAAATAGCACCACGCCGTGGTAACGAATGTGGGAGAAAGACAATGCACCGACGTGACTTTTTAAAAGGCCTGGGCCTGACCGCCGCTTCACTGGCCGTACCGGGATGTGGGAACGCTCTGAGTCGCTCGACCCTGAGCAGCAAGGCCAATCGACCGAACTTCGTGGTCATCTTCTGCGACGACCTGGGCTATGGCGACCTCGCTTGCTTTGGCCACCCGACGATCCGCACGCCCAACCTCGATCGCATGGCGGCCGAGGGACAGAAGTGGACGAACTTCTACGTCGGCGCCTCGGTCTGCACGCCCAGCCGGGCCGCCCTGCTGACCGGGCGGCTGCCGATCCGCAGTGGGATGTGCAGTGACAAGCGGCGCGTGCTCTTCCCGGATTCGGCCGGTGGACTGCCCCAGAGCGAGATCACTATCGCCCGGGCGCTGAAGCCGCACGGGTACGCGACCGCTGCGATCGGCAAGTGGCACCTGGGACACCTCCGCGAGTACCTGCCCACGAGCCATGGGTTCGACTCCTACTTCGGGATTCCGTACAGCAACGACATGGACCGCGTCGCGGGCGAGGGCCGCAAGGCCTTCTGGGACCCGAAGGTCGAGTACTGGAACGTGCCGCTGATGCGCGACGAGGAGATCGTCGAACGCCCCGCCAACCAGGAGACCATCACCAAACGCTACAGCGCCGAAGCCGTCAAGTTCATCAAGGCCAAGAAGGACGAACCCTTCTTCCTCTACCTGGCGCATAACCTGCCGCATGTCCCACTGTTCGCCTCGGACGAATTCGACGGGACGAGCCGGCGCGGGCTCTATGGCGACGTGATCGAGGAGATCGATCATGGTGTGGGTCAGATCCTCGATACGCTGCGTGAGGAGGGCCTAGCCGAGAACACGCTGGTCGTCTTCACCTCCGACAACGGTCCCTGGCTGATCTTCGACACGCACGGCGGCTCGGCCGGTCCGCTGCGCGAGGGCAAGGGCTGCACCTTCGAAGGCGGTATGCGCGAGCCGACCATTTGCTGGTGGCCGGGCAGGATCGCGCCGGGCATCGTCCACGACATGGGCGCGACGATGGACCTCTACACCACGATCATCAAACTGGCCGGGGGCCAGCCGCCCTCCGATCGCATCGTCGATGGCCTCGACCTGCGTCCCGCTCTGTTCGGCACAGGCCCCAGCCCGCGCGACACCATGTTCTACTATCGGGGCGCCCAGATCTACGCCGTCCGCAAAGGCCCCTTCAAGGCCCACTTCATCACCAAACCGGCGTACGGCCGAGGCAAAGCCGTCACGCACGATCCGCCCCTGCTCTATCATCTAGAGTACGACCCGTCGGAGAAATACGACATCGCCAAGGACCACCCCGAAGTCATCCGCGAAATCCGCGCCGAGATCGCCCGACACACCCAAGCCCTGATCAAGAAGGAAGACCAACTCGCCAAACGAATCAAGAAGGAATGACGTTCGTCGCGCGTATACCGTATTGCGTATCGCGTGATACCAACAACTGAAAGGTCAACGTCCGCGCTTCCACTGCCCTGACTCACAGCTGCGGGGTCCTCCTCGCGGCGTGCCAGACTCTGATGATCTCGACGGTGTTTTCGCCCGCTTTGACGCGATACACAATCCGGCACGGTCGGCGAATGACCTCACGGATAGCAGGATCGTTGAACTCGGGAACCATCCGTCCGGATTCGGGAAAATCGGCCAGACGCTCGACCGTTTGGAATACCTGGCCGATGAAACGCCCGGCGGCCCGCGGCCGGGTGGCGCCAATGTACGAAGCGAGCGATTCGAGATCGAGCCGAGCGGAGGGGGCCCAGATCACTGACCGAGCCATGCCGCAAACTCCTCTTTGACTTGGTCGTGGGAGATGCCCTGGCCCTCATCCAGTTCGCGAAGGCCCTTACGAACGCCCGCAACGAAGTTGATCTGCTCCCGAATATCCTCCCAGGAGGCATCCTCAGGCAGTTGCTCAATGGTCCTCAAGGCTATCTCTTTGGTCGTCATATCTATATTATACCCAATCAACAACTCGAAACTCAAAACTAAACACTCAAAACTCCGCGTCCGCGCTCTCCCACCACAGCCGGGGATAGTCGACCCCCTCCAGAATCCACCAGATGTCATCGGTCCCGTTCGCACCCTCCCCCACAAAGTCCCACCCCGCCTCGATAAACGTGCTCGCCGTCTGCATCTCGGCGGTCGTCAGACCTGTTTCCTTCCCGCCACTCGTAGCCAGAAGCGAACTCTCAACATCCCAGAAGCAAGTATGAGATCCCCAGCCTTCCCAACGCATGCCAATCAGTCCGCCGACATACTCATTGCCCCAGAGAGGCCCCGCGGAATAGCAGTTCAGGACGCGATCATCGGGAGCGACTTCAGCCCCGCCACTCTTACGACCGTTCTCTCCGATTAGCCCGCCGACGTACCTCATGCCGGTTACGCTGCCCGTCGCGTAACAGTTCCCAACAGCACCCGCGTTGCATCCCAGCAAGCCGCCGACACAGACACCTCCGCTAACCGCAGCAGTGCTGTAACAGTACTCCACCGCAGCTCCATCGCTCCAACCCACCAGCCCGCCGACTGCGATGCCCCCGCTGACCGTCCCTGTGCAGTAGCTTGTTATGATCCTGCCGAGATTGGACCCCGCGAGTCCGCCAACAGAAGCACCGGCAAAGATACCGGCTCCGTTGACATCTACCGCTTCCAGCCCCAAATAGGAGACCTCCGCCCCGGAGCCAAGTCGCCCGAACAGGCCGAGGTTTGCATTGCCCTGGATATGGAGATTGCTGATGACGCAGCCGTCACCCTCGAACGATCCTCCGAACCAGGGTATCACCGCCACGGACCACGTGACATCCGACAAGTCAATGGATGTCGCCAGCCGGTAATGGGCCAAAGGCTCAAACCACACGGTGCCGAGGTCACGCGCATCTCGAATCAGATGGGGTTCCTCACGCGTTCCCAGGCCTTCCGGCATCACCGGCCTGTCGCCAGAAAGACACCGCAAGCGCGGATAGTCATCCGGAGACATCCGCCAATAATCGCAGGTGCCGTTGCCACTCTCGTCAACGAAGTCCCAACCTTCACTGAGGAAGGTGACCATGTCCTGCATCTGAGCTGTCGTCAAGCCGACGCCCCCACCACTCGTGGTCTGACCCGAGGTCTCCACATCCCAGAAGCCCGCCGTGATTGGGTACGCCCCAAAGCCGACAAGGCCTCCCGCATGTTTGTCTCCTGCGACCGTGCCAGCGCTGTAACTCATGGCAATATGGCCCCAGTTATTCCCCGCGAGGCCACCGACATCCATCTGCCCTCGGACCGAACCGGTGCTGTAGCTACCAACGATGCTGCCTGCATTCTGGCCCACGAAACCACCGACACCGGCGGACCCAGTCACGTTGCCGCTAGCGTAACAACTGGTCATGGTGCCGCCCTCGTTACGCCCGACGAGACCACCCGCATTGTACTCCCCGGTCACGGTGACCACCGATCGGCAATTCGTGATCAGACCCTGGTTAAGTCCCACCAGGCCACCGGTTCCCCAGGCGCCCGTCACGGTGCCAGTGGCATAGCAGTCCTTTATCAGTGCCCCCTCTTCGGTGGCACCGACGAGCCCTCCGACACTGTCATAGCCCCCAATACTGCCGTCTTCCACATAACAATCGACGAGCTTCCCGCAACTGAGACCACCCACCAACGAGCCAACATTACTACCCCATCCCATCACCTCCACTCTCGGGGCAATGAGTCCCAGATTTCTGATCTCGGCACCAGGACCATCGACATATCTGAAGAGGCCGATGCAACCAGCGTCATCTGAACTCCACGTAAAATTCAGAATCCGATAGCCATTTCCGTCGAAAACACCGGTGAAGGGTCTATTCCCCTTCGTGGGATAGTTGTGCCAGGATCCAATGACACGGAACTCAGTACCCTGGTAGGCGGCCAGATCAATGTCGGCGGTGAGTTGGAAGTGCTTGTCCCAATCGTTGGAGTGGGCGCCGATGGCGTTCATCTGCTCGGCGGTGGCGATCTGGTAGGGGTGGTTGGGCTCGCCAGTGCCTCCGCCGTACTTGCGGCCGGCGGTGGCGTCGAGGTTCAGGATGAAGAAGTCGGCGCTGTTGGGCGGCGGGATCGTCTCGCCGGTGAGGTGGACGATGTCGTCCTCGAAGGTCAGTCTCAGGCGAACCGTGGTCTCGTTGGCCGCCTGGCCGGTGAACTCGATGGTAACATCGTCGACGACCTTGCCGGTCAGGCCCATCAGGTTGAAGGCCTCGTTCGGGTCCAGGGTCCTCAAGGGCTCGGTTTCGTCGACGGCGTTGGCGTCGACATAGGTGAACGAGGCGGTGGCGGCATTGGGATCGACCGACAGGACGAACTGCCCCTCGATCGTGTAGGTCCAGTGGACGCCCGCGAAGCCGCCGGTCTGGAGGATCGTGCTCTGCTTGGGCTCGAAGACATACCGATTCGCCCAGGGGCCGGGCTCGGCGTCGTTCGGATCTGCCCCCTGGCTCAACGCCGCAGTGGCCAGGAGATGCACAACCAGTAAGAAAGGGACGACTTTGAGAAACGTTCGGCTACTCGCTTCCATCGCTACTTTTCCTCCTCGGGCCCGCGCCCAATCCGGTTCCAATCCACGCCCCAGTATAGCAAATGGGGCCCCTTCCGGTCAAGCAGAGGTGCGGCTTGCAAATCGGTCGGGGGGCGACTATGATGGCCCGGATGTCTAAGAAGGAGAAAAAGGGTTTTAGTAATCCCGCGGCGGCCAACAAGAAGGCTTACCGCGACTATACGCTGGTCGAGAAGTTCGAGGCGGGGCTTCAGCTCTGCGGCAGCGAGGTCAAGTCGCTGCGCGGGGCCGCGGCGGACCTGAGCGGCTCGTACGCCCGGCTGGACAGGGGCGAATGCTGGCTCGTGGGCGCCAAGGTCGCGCCCTATGCAATGGCCCGCGACGGGGGCCACGACCCGACGCGCAGGCGCAAGCTGTTGCTCCATAAGTCCGAGTTGCACCGGATCTCGGTCAAGCTCGAACAGCGCGGCTTCACGCTGGTGCCCCTGCGGATGTACTTCAACAGCCGGGGCCTGGCGAAGGTCGAGATCGCCCTGGCCCAGGGCAAGCGGCAATACGACAAGCGGGCGACGATCGCCGAACGCAGCCAGAAACGCGACCTCGCACGCGACATGAAGAAGTATCGTAGACGATAGAGAATCGTAGGGTGGGCCCGGCCCACCGATCTTACAAGGTACGAACTGTAGAAGGTGGGCACGGCCCACCCTACCTGTTGAAAAGGATTGATCGCCATGGCAGACGAAGAGAAGAAACTCATTATCGACGAAGATTGGAAGCAGCAGGCCCAGAAGGAGAAGGAAGCCCTGAAGGCCAAGGACGAAGAAGAGAAGAAGGAAGCGCCGACCAAGGCGGCTGAGGACTCAGAGCAGGAAGGTCCCGGCCCGCTGCCCCAGGGGGATCTGGCCGGCCTGGTCAATATGCTGACCACCCAGGCGCTGTTCGCCATGGGCGTCTTGCAGGTCAAGGGCCAGGAAGGCCGCGCGCCGGATATGGACATGGCGCGGTACAACATCGACATGCTCGAAGCGCTCCAGGAGAAGACCAAGGGCAACCTCAGCGAGCAGGAAGAGACGGCCCTGAAGAACACGCTCAGCGAGCTGCGTATGGGCTACGTCCAGATCGCCAGCCAGGGCCCGCCCCAGCCTGAGCAGAGCGCCTGACAGATTCGGAGGTCGATGCATTGGGCAATATCCTCGACAAGATCGTTGCCGATAAGCGCGACGAAGTGCAGCAGCGCCGGGCCCAGACGCCTCTGGAGCAACTCAAGGATCGCGTCGCCGGCCTGGCCAAGTGCCGCAACTTCTACAAGGCGATCACCAAGCCGAACCGGCGCGGGCTCAACGTGATCGCCGAGGTCAAGAAGGCCTCTCCGTCAGCCGGCTTGATCCGACCCGACTTCGATCCCGTCGCCATCGCGCGAACCTACGAGCAGTGCGGCACCGATGCGATCAGCGTGCTAACCGACGAGAAGTACTTCCAGGGCAAGCTCGAGTACATCGAACGGGTCAAGCAAACGGTCGGCGTGCCCGTCCTCCGCAAGGACTTCATCATCGACCTCTGGCAAGTCTACGAGGCCCGGGCGGCCGGGGCCGATGCGATCCTGCTGATCGCCGACGCCCTGGAGCCTGGCACGCTGATGGACCTGATGATCGCCGCGACGGAACTGACCCTGACGGTCCTGCTCGAAGTCCACCAGGCCGACGTCCTGATGAGCGTCCGCAGCCTGATCGGCTTCCCCGAGAAGGGCTACAGCGTGCTCGGGATCAACAACCGCGACCTGACGACGATGACCGTCGATATCAACACGACGGGCCGACTCAAGGACCTGCTCGACGATGACGTCCCCATCGTGGCCGAGAGCGGCATCAAGACGCGGGCCGACGTCGAGAAGCTGATCGGCGTCGGCGTCCAGGCCGTCCTGATCGGTCAGACCCTCTGCGAACATCCCGACATCGCCGAGAAATTCGCCGAACTGTTCGGCCACCCTCTTCCCTAACCATTCTGATGCGAGAAGAACGAGACGCCATGAATATCCTCCTCCTACTGCTCCTGGGCCTGGCGGCCGGCATCCTCAGCGGCCTGCTGGGCATCGGCGGCGGCATCCTCATCGTTCCCAGTCTGATCTTCGTCTTCGGGCTGTCGCAACACACCGCCCAGGGCACGACACTGGCCCTGATGGTCCCACCCATCGGCCTGCTGGCCGCCTGGACCTACTACAAGCAAGGCTGCGTCGACATCAAGGTCGCGGCCCTGATCTGTCTGGGCTTCTTCTTCGGCGGTCTGATCGGGGCCAAATTCGCCACGGCTATCAACGCGGCACTCCTGAAGAAATTCTTCGGCTTCGCCCTGCTCGTCACCGCACTGAAGATGATCCTGAGCAAGTAGAACGCGCGGGTCTGCCTTCGTCCAAACCAGTCAAACCCGGCGACGCCGATCGCGCCGGGCGCCGATTGCATCGTTTTTCCCCCGGGACATCGCCTGAGCCATAAGTCACTGCCTCAATTGCTTTTACGAGGCACCAGATTCCCACCAAACGAAAGAAGTGGCTAATTCTTGAAAAAACTGCTTGAACCGACGCCGCATTTACACGATACTATAGCATATCGATAGTATTACATGAGATGGGAGTGTTTTTCATTCGCTTTGAACCAGGATTGAAACAATCGTGAAGACCCAGAGGCTTGTTTCGAGAAAATGCGAATACGCGTTGAGAGCCCTTTTCGAACTGGCTCGCAGCCATCGCGAAGTGCCCGTCAAGATCCAGGAGATCGCCGAACCGCAAGGGATACCGCCTCGGTTTCTTGAAGCCATACTGGTCGAACTCAAGAATGGTGGTTTCGTGCTGTCGAAAAGGGGCAACAGCGGCGGATACGTCCTGGCGCGTGAGGCAGCCGACATCAAGGTCGGCGAGGTCATTCGCCTCTTCCAGGGCCGAATCGGTCGCACCCGGCAAGCCGATGAGATCGCGAAAGACCGTATGGGCGATATCGCCTTCGCGCAACTGTGGCGACGAACCGAGACCGCCATTTCCGCGATCTACGATCGAGCGACGTTCCAGGGCCTGCTCGATGAGGAGCTCGCCTGTAGGTCCGCCGGCGTACAGAACTACGTCATATGAAAGCCATCGTCCTTTTTTTTGGACGTGATCCCTAGTATTTCCATCGGACTAATAGGCAGGTAGGCAAATGGAAACGCACGGAAGAAGTATCCTCAAAGCAATCACCTGGCGGGCCGGCGGAACCGTCGTCACCTGCCTGGTGGCCTGGCTGCTCACCGAGAGCCTGGATCTGGCCGCGAGGATCGGATTGCTGGACACCGTGATCAAAATCGGTGCATTCTACGTCCACGAGCGCATGTGGAATCGACTCAACATCGGAAAAATGAAACCGCCGGAGTACCAGATTTAGCCGCCCCTTCCTTTGAGGGCGAAAGGAGAAAACCATTATGCTCAGAGATTTAGCGGTCGATGATGTGGCTCAGTTGGTGACCAGCCTGAACTACGCCGAGAAGGTGGAGCGGTCTCGCGAACTGATCCGACAAGCGTATGACGAGTACGGCAGCGGATTGGTCGTGGCCAACAGCCTGGGCAAAGACTCGGTGGCCGTCTGGCATTTGGCCAAGAGCGTCCAGCCCGACATCCCCGGCTTCATCGTCACGACGCGTCACAAGCCGCCGGAGACGGTGCGCTTCATGAAGGAAGAGGTTCGCCGCTATCCGGAATTGCGGGTCTTCCGCAACGACGCGGATATCCCCAACGACCTGCACCGGACCGATCCCGATCGCTGCTGTGACATCCTCAAGGTGGAGCCGACGAGACGGGCCATTGAAGAGATGAATGTCACTTGCTGGGTCACCGGTCTGCGCTGCACCGAAGGGCGTACGCGGACGGACTTCAAAGAAGTCGAGCAGCGCGACCCCGGACTGATCAAGCTCAATCCCATTCTGATCTGGTACGAACGCGAGATCTGGCAGTACCTCGCGCTCAACGGCGTCGCGGTCAATCCGTTGTACGCCCGGGGCTACCGCTCGCTCGGATGCGCCCCGTGCACGAAGATCTCACTGGGCGCCGACGAGCGGGCCGGTCGATGGATCGGCACCAGCAAGTGCGGCGGCGAGTGCGGCATCCACACGCGTCCCCTGAAAGCCGTCCTGGAACAGAGGTGACCCATGGCCCAGAGACCTCGATCCGAAACGTCGGGACCACCGGAGCGCGCGGCGCCGGATACCAGCCGCGTGCTCGGGGTCTACCCCCAGAAACAGAGCGGCCGCTTTATGCAGCGTATCAAGATCTTCGGGGGCAGAATCAACTGGCGCCAGTGGCGCCGGGTCGCCGACTTGGCGGCGACGTATTCGGCCGGCTTTCCCCTGCACCTGACGACCCGGCAGGACATCGAACTGCACGACATCGGGCAGGCCGATGTCGCCACTGTCCAGCAGGGGTTGGCGGAAGTCGCACTGACCACGTTCGGGGCCTGCGGCGATTCGGTGCGCAACATAACCGTCTGCCCCGGCTGCGAGTTCGGTCCCGACGGCGGCGATCTCATGCCGGTGGCCCAGCTCGTCCGTCACTGCCTCGAGCAGCGGCAGATCATCTTCACCCTGCCGCGGAAATTCAAGATCAGCTTCTCGGGCTGTCCGGAAGCATGCGCCAAGCCCTGGTTGAACGACCTCGGCTTCGTCGGCCAGCCTGATGAGCGGTTCACAGTGATCGGGGCCGGATCGCTCGGCGCCAAGCCCGCTCTGGGGATCGAACTCTACCGGAACATGCCGGCCGAGGATATCGCACCGTTGTGCGTGGCCGCCGTCGAGCTGTTCCACGAGGAGGGCGACCGCGACAACCGACGCCGGGCGCGCCTGCGCCACATTCGAGAACGACTGGGGGACGACGAATTCAAAGCCCGGCTCCACGGCCGATTCGAGCGGGTCCGGGCACGTGAATCGTGGCCCCTCATCCGCCCGGGGCGGGCGAGCAGTGACGTCACGCTTCAGCATCGTCTGCAACTACCCGACGGGAATATCACTCCCGCTGGGACGATCCAACTGGCGGACGTCGCCGAACCGTACGGCGCGATCCTGCGCCTGAATCTGGAGCACGGTCTGAACCTGTACGGCCCCGAGCCCATCGCACTGCCCAAGGAACTGGCTGCCATGACGAAGGCCCCCGTGATCGTCGCCTGTCCGGGCTGCGCGACGTGTCCCCAAGGCCTGGCGGACTGCTGGGCCACCGCCGCCCAGATCCGCGCGGCCCTCGCCACGACCGACTGCTCGAACGTTCGGATCAACATCTCGGGCTGTCCAAACAACTGCGCCCACAGCGCCGCGGGACAGATCGGCCTCATCGGCCTGCTCCGAAAAGACGCCGGTCAAACCGTGCCGCACTATCGAGTCCTCACCGGTGGCGGCAACGGCGCGAACAACATTCTGGCCGAACCCCACAGCGTCGTGCCGGCTGACAAAATCTCTGAGACTATCAAAGAGCTGCTCCCATAAGCCAGAGACCCTGACGAGGACCTGACCTGCCGGGTGGCGAATCTATTTCTTCTTCTGGGCTTTTTGGATTTTGGCCCAGGTGTCACGGAGGCCGACGGTTCGGTTCATGACGGGCTTGTCCGGTGTGCTGTCGGCGTCGACGCAGAAGTACCCGAGCCGCTCGAACTGGAACCGATCCAAGGGCTTGGCCTGAGCCAGGGAAGGCTCGACGAAGCAGTTCGTCCTCACCTCCAGCGAGTCGGGATTCAGGTTCGCCGTGAAGTCCTGACCCTCCTCGACGTCGTCGGGGTTCTCCTTGGTGAACAGGTTGTCGTAGAGCCTCACCTCGGCCTGGGCCGCGTGCTGGGCCGAGACCCAGTGCAGCGTCCCCTTGACACGACGACCGTCGGGGGCGTCACCACCTCGCGTAGCCGGGTCATACGTGCAGTGCAGTTCGACGATCTCGCCCTGCTCGTCCTTGACCACGTCGGTGCATGTCACGAAGTAGGCATAACGCAGGCGCACCTCGCGGCCCGGCGCCAGTCGGAAGAACTTTCGGGGCGGGTCCTCCATGAAGTCGTCCCGCTCGATGTACAACTCGCGCGAGAACGGCACCTTCCGCGTCCCGGCCGATGCGTCCTCGGGATTGTTGATCGCCTCCAGTTCCTCGCTCTGACCTTCGGGGTAGTTGTCGATGACGACCTTGACCGGATTGAGCACCCCCATCACGCGGGGCGACGTCTTGTTCAGGTCCTCGCGCAGGCAATGCTCCAGCAGAGCCATGTCGACGGTGCTGTTGAACTTGTTGACCCCGATCAGTTTGCAGAAGTTGCGAATCGCCGCCGGCGAGAACCCGCGCCGCCGCAGCCCCGAGAGCGTGGGCATGCGTGGATCGTCCCAGCCGCTGACGAGTCCCGCCTGGACCAGCTTGAGCAGCTTGCGCTTGCTCATCACCGTGTACGTCAGGTTCAGCCGGGCGAACTCGATCTGTTGGGGATGGTAGGCGCCCAACTCGTCCAGGAACCAGTCGTAGAGCGGCCGATGGTTCTCGAACTCCAGCGTGCAAACCGAATGCGTGATCTCCTCGACCGAGTCCTCGATCCCGTGGGCCCAGTCGTACATCGGGTAGATGCACCATTTCTCGCCCGTGCGATGGTGCTCGGCGTGCACGATGCGATACATCACCGGGTCGCGCATGTTCAGGTTGGCGTGGGCGGTGTCGATTTTGGCCCGCAGCGTGCGGGAACCGTCGGGGAATTCGCCCTTGCGCATCCGCTCGAACAGGTCGAGATTCTCCTCGACGGAACGGTCGCGATAGGGACTGTCCTTGCCGCCTCCGGTGAGCGAGCCGCGATACTCGCGCGTCTGCTCGGCCGTCAGGTCGCAGACGTAGGCCTTGCCCTGCTCGATCAACTTGACCGCGTATTCGTACATTTTGTCGAAGTAGTCCGAGCCAAAGTAGAGGTGCTCGCCCCAGTCCCAGCCCAGCCAGCGGACGTCTTCGGTGATCGAATCGACGTACTCCTGGTCCTCCTTGGCCGGGTTGGTGTCGTCGAATCTCAGGTGGCAAACGCCCCCGAACTCGGCGGCGATGCCGAAGTTCAGGCAGATGCTCTTGGCGTGGCCGATATGCAGATAGCCGTTGGGCTCCGGCGGGAAACGCGTGATTACGCGACCGCCCCACTTGTTTGTCTTCAGGTCGTCGGCCACCATCTGCCGGACGAAATCCAGCTTCCGCTCCTCGCCCGCACTACCGTTGGCGTCCGTCTCGTTGCCCGATACGTTTTTGTCGTTTTCCATAGTTCCCATCACTCAGTTGCTTTGAGGTATCATCAGTCTACAGCGCGAGAGGCGCCCCACCAGTCCGTTTCGCTGGGGATTCGAGGCTGAACCGCCGCCGATCTTACACCCAAGAGCCCGGATATGTCCATCCAATAGTGGCCCGGACGCGGCCGGAGTGTGCGATTCATATGGGCCGCCGAACGGCTGTCCCGTGCGCTCACGCCTGTCATCCCGACCGGAGGCCTGCTGGAAGCAGGCTGCAGCGGAGGGATCTGGTCGTGAATGAGAGGCGCGTCTGGTCTGTGGGGAGATATCTCGACTACGCTGCGCTTCGCTCGATATGACACGGGGCGAGGAAGGCAAGTGGGCATTGGGAAGCCAAGCATCGCATTCCTGCTGAATTGGCTTTGTTTGGCTTTGTTTTTCATTTCGACCCCCATGTTCAGGCCTGAAAACGCCGATATTGGCTTTGTTTCGCATAACTAATGGTGTGCGGCGACCCTGGTTCTTTCCGAATCCGTCTCTCTCTCGGCCGGGTCCATCTGCCGGATCAGGCGCAGTCTCTGGATCTCCAGGATGCCGCGATACAGGCTGTGCTCGATCCGTCGTTCGTACATGAGCAGCCGATCGAGGACCCGGTGATTGGCGAAATCCTTGGCCGCCATGCACCCGAGCACCAAATCGCCGCCCTCGTCGTTCGACTCGATCCCGGCCTGCTTGGCGATTCTGGGCATCATGGACTCGAACCGCTTCGACAGTGGGCTGCGGTGGGCCCCGGTGATGAGCGTATCGATCGTCTCGTTCTGCATGCGTCCGACCCGCTTCAGACGCCAGGAGAGACTGACAACCCGCTCGGCCAACACGGATTCGACCGACCCGACCGGCGCCAATTCGCCCAGCATCCGCTCGCGGTGCAGGTCGAAGGCCCCCTGATCCTCTGAGCGAATCACGTCCTGTCGGCCCAACAGGCCATGCTTGACCGCGTTCTGAGCGACGACCCCCTTACCCTCCCCCGTCCGGGGACCCGTAGATTTCACTGCATTGACCCGATTGGCAACAATCTGAGCCTCACTTGCCATCACGACACCCCTTTCTCTAATTGATTAAGGATGATTGATTACTGATTATTTCGTTTTAACATACACCACGATCTGTTAACCAGACTACTAACTCATTCGTGATTTGTCAACCACATTCTCAAAAAAATATCCCCCAAGAAAACAAAATCCGCCCCCACCCGCTCACAACCATCCTCCCAACCCACAAATCCCCACATCCCCCCAACTTTTCTGCGAATTCCCCAAGAATAGCGCCCATATCCACGTCGCGAGATTCGCTTACACTGATACATGGTTTCGTGTATGCGGCCTTCGGGTAAACACAGGTGCCAGCAGAACGGCTGGCCTGTAGAACAGGACGAATGATGGCGGAGAAGCGATATGGCATGGAAGACACGTTATCCCGTGCCCTATTTCTGGGGCACGGAAACTCGGTCTTCTGTTGATTCACTGCCCTTCAATGAGCGGTGTTTCATCAGGAAAGATCACAAATGTGGAAAGCTCTTCGGTGCATCAAAATCATGCTTCATTGCTTGCCCCACGGACGACGACCTTGAGCCAATACTTGAGCTTATGTCCGAGAAGTTGTCCAAGGTTGGGATAGAGCCAATCATCGCCGTCAAAGAGCGGGCGTACGGGCAGGACATCTTCTGCACGAAGATTTGTGGGAAAATCATCGAGTCACGTTTCTGTATCGTCATCCTGGACGACACGATGGACGACGGCAAAAACATCCCCAATCCAAACGTGTATTACGAATATGGTCTCATGACATCTCTCCGCAAGCAAATCATACCTCTCCAAAAGAAGGATCTGGAACTGGCGTTCAACATCCAAAGCTATGACACCATCAAATACTCATCTAGGAATATCGGCGCTGAACTCGACAGAGCGATTAAGGATGCCATCAGGATTACGGAAGCCAAAGAGCAAGACGATAAGGAGACGTCGCTACCGGAAAAGACCCTCCTCAGAAAGCTCGAGTTGGCAGGACTGGATCTGCGAGACCATGAGTGGGTGCTTCACGAGGCAATTGAGGACACCAACTTTAAGGGCTTTGGCCATTACGACAAGGGTTTCTATATGTATCTTGGGAAGATCGACAGCAGCTCTGAGTTCCAGGACTACCTCGATGACCTAGGGGTTGTCCTGTATCGAACCGAGAAGAAGGCTGAGATGCTGGAGAAGAACCTGTCCGCGTTGGAAGAGAAGAAGAAACAGATTGTCTCGGAATTGGAGAAGGCGGAAGCGGCGCTGACGGCGAGAGGGCGCATCAGTTTGCCGCGTGAACTTCAAATGACGGAGTCTTCGATAGAAGAAGAGAAGTCCAAACTGTCCCTAATGGACACGATATTCATCGGCGTCATCATCCAGCCCGACATCAAGAGTGACAAGTTTATCTCTGATGCAAAGAAGCTGCTCAGCCAGTACACAAGATACGAACTGTGTTGCAGTGTGAGCAATGCAATATCATTCGGAGAGATAGAGATTTCCTTGGCTGGCCCGGCACACTAGCTAGCCGCACCATGGCGGGTGGCACCTATAAAGAGCTCAAAGTCAATCTGGACTTTCCCTTTTTGCTCCCAAAAGATTGGATCGAGAGCAATTCTTTCTTTCCCACTCGACTCGCAAAGCGGATTGTTTTTCCGCGTT
>Ga0075114_10000048_pt1 | contig 82135 bp, 65 predicted proteins | sample AntAceMetag02UKM_FD_69784 | JGI IMG/M metagenome (GOLD analysis project Ga0075114, IMG submission 69784) | Saline lake microbial communities from Ace Lake, Antarctica - Antarctic Ace Lake Metagenome 02UKM | ecosystem: Environmental > Aquatic > Non-marine Saline and Alkaline > Saline | place... | reverse complement strand
GAGCAAGCGGCGGTGTATGGGAATCGACGGCGGATTCGTGGGCAACGCGGCAAGGCGCTTTTGCGAAAACGGGGTGAACTGCTGGAGCGTCCGTTCGCCCATTGCTATGAGACCGGGGGCTTGCGTCGCACGCATTTGAAGGGCCATGCCCGGATCCTCAAACACCTGCTTATTTACGTGGCCGGTTGCAACCTGGCCCTGGTCATGCGAACCCTGTTCGGCTTGGGGACGCCGCGCGGCCTGCAGGGCCTTGCGCGCGATCTTTTCGACGCCTGCGTGAGGCTGATCTGCGATCTGCGACGGTTCTGCAAAGAAATCCGCAGACTTCTCTACCGGTTCGACGCCTCAGAAACATTGAACCGCGCCGCCGGACAGAATCTCCAATCCACCCCTTTTTCAACGGCCTGCTAGCTCCACCGCGCCGGGTGTCACGATAGCACGGTTGGCCGGAGTAGGATTAAGCATGTGGCAGCCGTCAACGTGGTTAGGCCTGGATTCGTAACGTTATAATCCCATTGCAGTGTGCCTTTGCCCTTGTAGGCGGTAATCCAGTCATTGTCAGTGTATCCCTGGACCAAGGAGGTTTCATCGCCGTCTATTGTCAGCATGCCACCACCCACATCCATCGTACCGACAGCATCTTCTTTCTCTCTCATTAAAAAATTGTTGGTGGCAATAGTCCCACCGTCCAGATTTATGTGACCAATGGCTGTAGTTTCCCTTGCAATCTTGAGGGTACCCGAGAGTATAATAGTTCCGTCGATCATATCGATGGTGCCCGTGCCTTTGTACCCACAGTTGATGGTCTCGACGGTAAGAGTTCCACCCACCATGGTAAACTGACCCGCTTGAGCGCCATTATCATTTCCAAGATGTATTCCACTAATAACGAAAGCATCGTTTGGGACAATAGTTGAGCTCGGGTCCATGAAGATTCTGACGTATCCGATGTCAATGTTGGGGATTTCGCCGTTGGCCCAGTTTTCCGGCGTACCCCAGAGGCCGTCCTCACTTGCATTGTTATACACCACGTCAGCTGAAACATTACCCATTAGTCCCAGCACCAAAATAACAGAAACTGGTGGTGTAAGATTCTTTCTGTAAATTTGATCAACGCAGTTCTGTTTTTCCCCTTCGTAAGAAGGTGAGGGGGAAAATAGAACGGTCGAATATGAGGGCATTGCAAGAGCGGGTCACGTCGTTCCGCAAGCATTGCTTCGGGTCTGTGAAGGGGTGTGGTACCGCCCGTCAGCAGATTGGCTGGATATCTGTTGAACAGAAGGAACTGGTCTTCTGAACAAGAGAAGGCAAACGTTGACGTCCTTCTTCACCAGTGGCTTAGGGCAATGGGCCAGAACACCTCGACAAGATATTCATCTTCTCGTGCGGATTGCAGGATACCGCCATGGATCCTAGCGGACTATCCATGCCATTGTGTATCAGTGTCTATTGTCGGTGCCCTAGTCTGGAATTTCCAGAGGGTGTGATTGATTGTGATAGAGTCTTCTTCATCTGGAGTCGTATGGTCTAAAACCAAACCCGAACGGCATTCTAGGCAGCGTGACACTCTGTCTCCAGAATGTCTCCACATGCGTTGATTTCTCGGAAAACCATCATGCCGGTACCCCTTGTCAAATGCAAAGAACGCCGTTTTCGTGATTTATCGGTCGGGACTTCGGACTTGTTGGGCTTTCACCCCTCGACGGTTGACACGCAGAAGCTCTTGCAGACCAAGTACGCTGCTATCCCGCAGAGAGCTGTCTTCTAGAGCGACCTGGACCACCCCGCTTGCAGATGCGGCTATGTTAAGACGTTACTATATGCCCTTGGCCGTTCTGCGCTTCAGGTCTTCGCTGGAGTAGTCGCGCTTGGGCTGATACCCATCGAGGGGAATGATGTGCTGGTGCACGACGTCGAGAATGTCGGCAGGATACGGGAAGAACGCGTCCTCAATCTCATCGGGTGGCGTGATCCAGTTGCGTGCCCCCAGAACCACCGGTGGCGCATCCAACTCCCAGAACCCAAGCTGAGTGATCTTGGCCGCCATGGTCTGCAGACAACTTCCCCGTTCGCAGGCATCGGAGGTCAGTAGAATCCGGCCGGTCTTCTTGAGGGATTCGAGCACGATCTCGTAGTTGAACGGCACGATGCTTCTCGCATCGATAATCTCGCAGCTCACCTTGTACCTGGTCTCCAATTCCTGCGCGGCCTCGAGCGCCCGGTAGAGGGTCGCGCCCACGGTCAGAATGGTCAAGTCATCCCCTGCTTTGCGAATGACGGGTTCGCCAAACGGCACTTCGTAGCATTCGCTCGGGACGCCTCCTGGTACAAATTCTTCCGGATGGCCGTAGAGGCGTTGGCTTTCAAAGAAGATGACCGGGTCGGTACCTCTCAGGGCGCTATACATCAGGCCTTTGGCGTCGTAGGGCGTCGCCGGGAACACGACTTTGAGTCCAGGGATGTGGGCCGCGATCGAGGTCCAGTCCTGGCTGTGCTGAGCCCCGTATTTGTTCCCCACGGACACACGCACCACCACCGGCATCTTCAGCAATCCGCCGCTCATCGACTGCCATTTGGAAAGCTGATTGAAGAGTTCGTCACCGGCTCGACCCATGAAGTCACAGTACATCAATTCAACGAGCGCTCGGCCACCTTCGAGAGCGTAGCCGACCGCCGATCCGACGATGGCCCCTTCCGAAATCGGCGCGTTGAACAGCCGGTGATAAGGCAAGGCCTCGGTCAGGCCGCGATAGACGGCAAAAGCGCCGCCCCAATCACGGTTCTCCTCACCATAGGCGACCAAGGTCGGATCCACATAGAAACGATCCAGGATAGCCTCGAAGAGCGCATCTCGAACCGCGATGCACTGTGAATCCTTGAGTCGTTGGCCGTTCTGATCGAATGCCGAGCGGCTGCGCTTGGCCAGCGCCTTGACGCGTGGATTCTCCTCCTTGGGCATCAGCGTTTCCGGCTCTCTTCCCGGCTCCATAGAGTCGACCCTCAGATCGGAGTACATGGTGCACTCTAGCAGGCACGATTGCTTCATGAGATCGGCCCGGGGCGACAGCGCGATATCTGAGGCTTTCTTGCAGGCCGCCAGAATGGATGCGTTGACGCTCTTTTCGATTTGATCCAGGGCGTTTTGATCGCAGACACCGGCTTCCACCAGTCCGGCGGCGAAATGCACGATCGGGTCCTGTTCCTGCCAGGCGGCGATTTCGGCGCGCTCGCGATAGCTGCTCTGATCCGAAGGCGAATGGCCACTGTACCGGTACGTGAGGGTATCGAGCAGGACCGGTCCGGCGCCGCTGTCCAGGACTTCCCTCTTTCTCAGAATGGCATCGGCTACGGCCAACGGATTGTATCCGTCAATGCGCTCGGCGTGCATGGCTTCCGGATTCAGGGCCGCGCCGATACGGGCGAGAACCTCAAATCCCATGGTTTCCCCATAGGTCTGTCCACCCATGCCGTAGAAATTGTCGTAGAAATTGACGATCAGAGGCAGACCGCCTCGATGCGTCTCTTCCCATAACTGCTTATACTGCCCCATCGTGGCAAGACACAGCCCTTCCCACACGGGACCGCAGGCAGAGGCGGCGTCGCCGATATTGCCGATGACCAGGCCGGGCTTGCTGTTGACCTTCTTGTAGAGTGCCGCTCCGACGGAGATGTCGGCAGAGCCCCCGACGATGGCGTTGTTAGGGTAAATCCCGAAGGGCGGGAAGAAGGCGTGCATCGATCCGCCCATCCCTTTGTTGAATCCCGCTTCCCGGCCCAGAATCTCGGCCAATGTCCCATAGAGCAGGAAGGAAACGGCAAGATCTTTGACAGTGCCTTCCGCATCTTTTTCCACAATGCGCAGGATCTTGCCTTCAAAATAGGTCTGCATGATATTCATCAAGGATGCATCGTCGAGTTTTTCAATGGCCGACAATCCCTTGGCCAGAATCTCCCCATGACTGCGATGGCTGCCATAGATGTGGTCGTCGATACCCAAATGAAAGGCCTGACCCACCGCGGCCGCCTCCTGACCAATTGACAGATGGGCCGGACCGTTGTGAACACACTCAATGCCCTCATAGGAGCGACGCAGCTTGATATCATTCAGCATCGACTCAAAGGCGCGAATAAGAACCATATCTCGATGCATCCGCAGCAAATCGGCGTCGGTGTATCTTTGCTGCTCCTCTGCGATGGTCTTGCCGTATTGGTTCACCGGTATCGGTTTGCACTCAATGAAACCGGGCTTGCGTAGCTGCACCGGGTCGAGCATCTGGGACTTTGGCATTATCGTTCTCCCGTACTTCTGGCAAGCATGGTCGGAAATAGCCGCATGGCAAGGCGGCCTGCCCTCACTACCGCTTTCCGCTGGCTCAGAGACCTCATGACCTTACCGCCGTGCCTCACCCCCAGGAATGAGACAGGAAGGTCTCTGGGCTAGGAGGCAATTTTGGCGCCACTGGTTATTGTACTATAGCGTTGTTTTCGTTCAAGGACGACCTTTCGCTTCAATTGCCCAGCATGTGCCACTTCTACTGATGGAGAACACCCCCGTCTTTCCGGGCTCTCCCCCCGCCGCTGGTTGTCTCGGATCGGCGGCCGGGACCCTCAATCCACCAAATCGCCGTATCTCGCCTGCACAAACCGGCGCGCCGGGCGTATAACTCCTTACTGTTAGGAGTGGCGAACATGATCCGAAGCCATCGCAAAGTTGTCGTCGTCGGGGCCGGCGCGGTCGGAACCACCTATATCTACGCCTTGCTGCAGACCGGGCTGGCGGCCGAGATCGTGCTTCTCGACCTCGACGCCCAGCGCGTCGAAGGTGAGGTGATGGACCTGTCGCATGGCCTGCCCTTCATTCCACCGGTCTCGGTACGGGCCGGACAGTATTCCGACTGCGCCGACGCGCACCTGATCGTCATCACCGCCGGGGCCAAACAGACGCCCGGCCAATCCCGCATCGAGTTGATCCAGAAGAACGCCGCTATCGTCAGGTCGATCTGCCAGGAGATCCACCGCCACCATCCAACGGGCGTGGTCCTCATGGTCACCAACCCGGTCGACACCCTCACCCAGATCGCCCGGGAGTGCCTGCCCCTGCCGCGCGGCCGCGTGATCGGCTCGGGGACCGTGCTCGACAGCGCGCGCTTCAAGTACCTGCTCAGTCGGCACTGCAGGATCGACGCGCGAAACGTCCACGCTTACATCCTGGGCGAGCATGGCGACAGCGAGGTTCCCGCCTGGAGCATGACCCATATCGCGGGGATTCCGATCGGCCGCTATTGCGAGATCTGCCATGTGTGCGATCATCAAGAGCATCACAAGGAGATCGCCCGGGAGGTGCGCGACTCGGCCTACCACATTATCGACTACAAGGGCTCCACGTACTACGGGATCGGCCTGTCTTTGCGCCGCATCTCCGAGGCGATCCTGCGCAACGAGCAGAGCATTCTGACGGTCTCGACCCACCTCGAAGGCGAATACGGCCTGAACAACATCTGCCTGAGCGTCCCATGCGTGGTGGGCGCCGAGGGCGCCGAACGCATCATCGACACCCAACTCGCCCCGGACGAGCAGACGCAACTGGAGCACTCGGCCAAGGTTCTGCACGACGTACTTCAAAATGTCGCAACCTAGGGTCAGGACAGACGCCCCCCGCCACTTTCAGCGATTCCCCACGGCATCCGATCCGTCCGGCTAGCGTCGAGACTCTTTACTCCGACACATCTAAGCATCGGCTTGAAAGAAGCGCCACCGGCCGTTATAGTTGCACAGCGTTGGCGCCGTGTGGATGCCGATGGTCAGGGAAACGCCATTAAGAGGATGGATCGTTGAACGAAGGATACGTAGCACGCATTGCGTCGGAATTGTCGTTGCGGCCGGGCCAGGTGGGCGCCACAACCGCGTTGCTGGAGGAGGGGTCCACCGTCCCATTCATCTCGCGCTATCGCAAGGAGGCCACCGGGAGCCTGGACGAAGTCGCCATCACGGCGATTCGCGACCGACTCGGACAACTCAAGGACCTGGACGCCCGCCGAACCGCCATTCTCAAGTCATTGGAAGAACGCGGCCTGTTGGACGACGAACTCAAGAAGAAGATCGATCAGGCCGAGACCCTGACGACGCTCGAAGACATCTACCTGCCCTTCAAGCCCAAACGCCGGACACGCGCCACCATCGCCCGAGAGAAGGGGCTGGAACCGCTGGCCGAGTTGATCGACGCCCAGGAGCCCGGGACGAACCCCGTCGCCGAGGCCCAGGCCTTTGTCGATCCGGAAAAGGGCGTCGCCACGGTCGAGGAGGCTCTGGCCGGCGCCAAGGATATCATCGCCGAGTGGATCAACGAAGACCAGGAGGCCCGACCGAAGATCCGCGAGATGTTCCGCCGCAAGGGGATGCTGCGCTCCCGCCTCGTGCCGGGCAAAGAGGAGGAAGGACGCAAATACGAAGACTACTTCGAGTGGGAAGAGCCCGTCTCCAAGGCGCCCTCCCACCGCATCCTCGCCATGCGCCGAGGTCGGCGCGAGGGCATCCTGAGATTACAGGTCACCATCCCCGAAGATCAAGCACATCGGACGCTGGAGGGCTTGTTCGTCTCGGGTCACTCGGCCTGCTCGGTGCTGATGCGGGAGGCGATCGCCGACTGCTACAAGAGGCTCCTGGCCCCCTCGATGGAGACGGAGATCCTCGCCGGCGCCAAGCTCCAGGCCGACCAGGAAGCGATCCGCGTATTCGCCGACAATCTGCGCCAACTGCTGCTGGCGGCGCCGCTGGGCCAGAAGAACGTGCTGGCGATCGACCCGGGCTTTCGCACGGGCTGCAAGGTCGTCTGCCTCGATCGACAGGGCCAGTTGAAGACCAATGACGTAGTCTATCCCCACACGGGCCAGGCCCGCGCCGCGGCCGATATCACGAAGCTCCAGGCGCTGTGCGAGAAGTTCGATATCGAAGTCATCGCGATCGGCAACGGCACCGCCGGCCGCGAGACCGAAGCCTACGTGCGCAACATCGCCTTCTCCAAGAACATTTCCATTATCATGGTCAATGAGAGCGGCGCCTCGATCTATTCAGCCTCCGAGGCGGCGCGGGAGGAATTCCCCAACGAGGATCTGACGGTGCGCGGCGCCGTCTCCATCGGACGCCGGCTGATGGACCCACTGGCCGAACTGGTCAAGATCGATCCCAAGTCGATCGGCGTGGGACAATACCAGCACGACGTGGATCAGACCTCGCTCAAGCAGGGACTCGACGACATCGTCGTCAGTTGCGTCAACAACGTGGGCGTCGAGGTGAACACCGCCAGCAAGCAACTGTTGCAGTATGTCTCGGGGCTGGGCCCCCAACTGGCGCAGAACATTGTGACCTACCGCAATGAAAACGGCCCGTTCCCGTCACGACGCGCGTTGAAGAAAGTGCCCCGCCTGGGCGATAAGGCGTTCGAGCAGGCAGCCGGCTTCCTGCGCGTGCGCGACGCAGCCAATCCACTCGACGCCAGCGCGGTGCATCCGGAGAGCTACAAGGTCGTGGACACGATGGCCTCGGACCTGGGCTGCGCCGTGGGCGATCTGATGAAAGACAGCGAGCTGCGCACGCGAATCCGCCTGCAGGACTACGTCACCGATACGGTGGGCCTGCCCACGTTGAACGATATCCTGGGGGAGTTGACCAAGCCCGGGCGGGACCCGCGCCAGCAGTTCGAGATCTTCAGCTTCGCCGACGGCGTCAACAAGATCGAAGACGTCCAGGCGGGTATGCAACTGCCCGGCATCGTCACCAACGTAACCGCCTTCGGGGCCTTTGTCGATATCGGCGTCCACCAGGACGGCCTGGTGCATATCAGCCAATTGGCCGATCGCTTCGTGAAGGACCCGGGGCAGGTCGTCAAGGTCCAACAGAAGGTCAATGTGACGGTTCTCGACGTCGATCTTCTCAAGAAGCGGATCAGCCTGTCGATGAAGGGATCGCCCCAGGCCGGCGGCCCGCCATCCAGTCGCAATTAGCCCGCCGCAATCCCCTTCCGGCTCGCGAACAGGCCCCCTGGCGTCAGCGTATAGAGCCAGGGAGAACGTGTGTTGGGAAAAGTGAAAGGTCTTTGACCCGTGGTCGAAAGACAGGTACTCATTGACGAGAAGCACGACATCCTCAGCCATGCGGCGCGGCGGGATGATATCTACATCGTGAGTGTTGACCCGGTTCTGACCACCGACGTTTACCGGCGCATCCGCAGCGATTCCCGGACCAGGCACTATCGCATCAAGCGCCCCCGGGCCAAGGGAATCGGAGCCATCGTGGACGAACTCCGGGGGATGGCGCAGGCGACGACGCGGGGCCGACTGCTCGTTTTCGATGTCCGGCGGGCGACGTTGCCCAAGCTGCGCGGGGTGCTCCGCGATATCACCGGGTTCAACCGCAAAGACTTCAACAGGCTCTGCTACACGATCCTGATCGGCGACGGCCCCCCGATGCTGTTCCAGAACGGGCGGGGCCTCGACGTCTTCACGATCTACCTGGGCGTCCACCGCGTCGACTACAGTCCGGCGGTCTTCTTCTACGACCCGCTGCTCCACTACCAGCCCGAGGAATTGGAACTCCAGGCCATCGACGACGAATTCGTCGTGCGCGGCAGTACACCCAAACGGCTGATCCCCTACTTCCAGAACAGCGAGGATACGACGGTCGCGGCGATCCGGCGTTTCTTCCGGGCCACCGGCAAGGACGAGAAGACCCGCAAGAAGCGACAGAGAATGCTCCGGAGCCTCTACAAGAAACGCTTCAGCGAGCAGTTCCCCGATCGCCAGGAACAACTGAAGGCCTGGACCTCGTTCGACGGGCTCCAACTGGCCACGGAGAATCTGCATCTGTACCCCCTGTTCTTCGAGGACTGGGTCGATCTGCTGATGCAAAAAGCTCAGCAGAACGCCTTGGTCCCCGAGGACACGGAACCCGAAGACCCCACCGATCCGGACCCGGCGTGAATCAGCACATCCTACGACCACGCAGGCGACAACAGGCAAATCCCGATGGCGGAAACACCCCTAGACAGAATCGAAATGGAACTCGTAGACCGGGCAGGTTTGGCTGTGTGCGAAAATATCCCGGTGTGCGCGTGGCAGCCTCAAAGCGTAGTGAAACGCAGCTTTGGGGATGGCGGATGTGCCTGCCCGAAAGTCTGGACAGACAAGTAGCTTCCCCGGATTTCGGATTTGATTTAACGAGAGGCCCTTAACTGGTATACTATAAGTTCGGAGCATGACCATCGGTCAAGGAGGACCACCAAGAGAAGTTGTGTCGTGGGAGCGGAAGCTGCGCGAGCCATGGGACCCTTCAAGAGAATCAGGCCGAGCTCGTTCGGTGGCGTTCACCAGGCGCAGAGCGGATCGCCACTGAACTGCGATGGGGGTATGGGATAATGGGTAATGATATGATCTCGAAGAAGCGAGCAACGCTACTTGGTGTGGCTGTGGTGTTGGCGGTCGCATGCAGTGCCTGGAGCAACGTGATCTATGTCGATGACGACGCGGCCGTCGGTGGTGACGGCACATCGTGGGCTACTGCCCACCGATGGCTTCAGGATGCTCTGACCGAGGCGAGATGGACGGGCGCACCGGTCGAGATTCGCATCGCCCAGGGGACCTACAAGCCCGACCAATGGTGGGCCTATCCTGGTCGAGCCGGAAACGATCGCTCGGAGCATTTCTTTCGTTTGGATAACGACATGAGTCTCCTGGGAGGCTATGCCGGAATCGGGGCGAACGATCCGAATAGGCGGGATGCCGAGGCGTACAAGACCGTGTTCAGTGGTGATCTGTTGGGTAACGACGCTCCGGTGACGGATGCCGCACAGATGAGAGACGATCCTACGCGTGAGGATAACTCACCAGTCATGTGTGTCTATGGCGAGGGATCGCGGCTGAACGGTTGCATCATAACAGGCGCACACTGGGCGTTCGGAGCGCTGGAGATCAGAGGCGGTGTCACGGTGACCAACTGCACTTTCTCCGCCAACTGTGGCGATATTCAATACCCCGGCTGTTCGGGGGCCGTCTCTCTCCAGACATCGAGAACTGATATAGTATTCGAGCGCTGTACGTTCACTCGAAACGCGGGCCATCTTGGGGGAGCTCTCGCGGGCCACGATCTCGCGCTGGACAATTGCCGGTTTGCCGAGAACTACGCATGGGGCAAAGGGGGGGGGGCATAACCAGGGCGGTGCAGTGAGGCTGGTCGGTTCTATTCTTGTTGGAAATCAGTCCTCCGAGTACGGAGGAGCATACAGTACCCGCGAGCACAGTTCACTGGAGATGGTCAATTGCACAATTCTGGGGAATCGAGCAGGTGAGGCTTCGTTCCTTCTCGTCGACCGTAACAGTAATCCAGACTCTAGTCATGTCACGGTGCGAGACTGCATATTGTCCAATGGAGATCATGAGATTTCCAGTAACGACTCGCCGGTGGAGATTGCCTATACCTGCATCAGCTCAGGGATAGCTGCCCAGGGCAACGAGAAGGACTGGCTTGTCTTGGGGATGGGCAATATCGAGGCAGATCCGTGCGTGGTCGATCCGGGACATTGGGACGCCAACGGGACGGCGGATGATCCGAACGACGATTTCTTCGTTGAAGGGGACTATCATCTGAAGTCTCAGGCGGGACGGTGGGACGAGGTTGGTGGGAGTTGGGTCCAGGACGATGTCACCAGTCCCTGTATCGACGCAGGCGATCCGAACACTCTGATCATGCGCGAGCCTTTCCCCAATGGTGGTGTCATCAACATGGGCGCTTGCGGCGGGACGGTCCAGGCGAGCAAGTCGTATTTCGGCGCGCCGCTCTGCGAAACGATCATTGCGGGTGATATCAATGGCGACTGTCGCGTGGACCTCGCGGACATCGCCATCCTGCTGGATCACTGGCTCGAAACCGGGCTGAAGGTAGAGGAATGAGCTTTGTAGGGGCAGGCCCCCGTGCCTGCCCTTTAGACCGGCGACGCGGGACATGCCCATGCGCGGAAGAGGGCGACCACAGGGGGTCGCCCCTACGATGGACGATAGCGGTTGTGGGATGAACGGTGGGGCAAGCCCCACCCTGCCGTCTGATATGCACCGGTCCGGTGCGGCAGAGAGCGCATGGGCTCGGGCCGCCCCACCGACGGCGACGAGCTATGCCAGGCGTAAACCGAACCACTACAAGGTGTTACGTACAGACCGACCACTGCTTCGGCCCTTGTGGTAAATACGTATTTTCCCTCTATGCCATCGAAAACGGTGGACGACACGGTGCATCGACTTTATACTGGTAGCGCTATTTCCGGGAGCATTGGCGGCGTGGCTTGTCGCCGCGCCAATTTCGATGCGAGGGATTGATGAACCGAGTAGCTCTATATGGAGGTAGGGTTATGTCAGGTCGTTCACGTCGTCTGCTTATGCCGTTTCTATGCGTTGCCCTGTCCGCCTTGGCCGGTTGCGGCTCACGCTGTGGGAGCCGGTGCACGCCGCAGGGTCCCTGGCAATCACCCACGTTCCAGGCCACCCGCGCGCTGCTGGTAGTCAACACGGGGGAATTGAGAGTCCTTCGCATTGATGGGCGCAACGTCCACGCCTCTTGTACCGGGCGCGACGGCATACGCGAGTACCATCTACCGGCCGGCACGCACACGATCACCGCCGCCTTTCGTTACGCCGCCCCGGTCGGCAGCGGTCTGCTGGGCGAAGTGCGCGGCGCGCCTTTGACCCTGCAACAACAGTTCCTGGCCGGGCATGAATATGTGCCCATCTACAGGGAGCATGCCAACGCAAAACCGGAACCGAAGTCCCTCCTCCAAGCGATAGGAGCGACCCTCGCACGTAGCGATCGGCACTGGTCGCTCGACATCGTCGACCTGGCGGAAGCCGAACCGGCGTTGGGACCCGAGGTCGCCGAGGCAAGGGACTACTGCGCTCTCGTCAAAGGGCTGGCCGGGACCATGAACGCCGAAGAAACGCAGAGCATCTACTGACGAAAGATATCTGCAAACGAACAATGGATTTCCAGCCCGACTACAAACACTTCCTCGACGTCATGGCGAACAAACGGCCCAAGAGGCTGCCCCTCTACGAACACATCATCAGCCCGACGGTGATGGAGGCGATACTGGAGAGATCGTTCGCCGACCTGTATCGCGGAGACCGGCGTGACCTGGCCGAGTTCTTCCACCATTACTGCCGCTTCTTCCGGGAGATGACCTATGACGTGGTCTCGTTCGAAATCTGCATCACCGAAATCCTGCCCGGCAGCGGCGCGCTGAGCGGCGGAAGGCCGGGACCGATCCAGAGCCGCGCCGATTTTCAGAAGTATCCCTGGGGTGAGTTACCGGGCCGCTACTGGCGCAACGCCGCACCTAAGTTCGATGCGATCGCCCGCGCCCTGCCGGACGGCATGAAGGCAGTGGGCGGCGTGGGCAACGGTGTCTTCGAAATCAGTGAAGACCTGGTGGGCCTGGAGTATCTCCCCTTCATGGCCGCCGATGATCCCGAACTCTACGCGGACCTTTTCGCGGCGATCGGGGACCTCATGCTGGAGATCTGGACCGAGTTCCTCAAGCGGTATAGCGGCGCCTTCGTCGCCTGTCGGTTTGGCGACGACCTGGGCTTCCGATCCTCCCTGCTGACCAATCCCAGAACGATTCGCACGCACATCCTGCCCCAGTACCAGCGCATCATCGCGGCCGTTCATGACGCGGACAAGCCCTTTCTCTGGCACTCTTGCGGCTGCATCTTCGAGGTCATGGACGACGTGATCGGCCTGGGCATCGACGCCAAACACTCCAACGAAGACGCGGTCGCGCCGTTCGCGCGGTGGATCGCCGACTATGGGCAGCGCGTCGGCCTGCTCGGGGGGTTTGATATGGATCTCCTGTGCCGGTGTCGACCTGATGAAATCCATGAGACGGTCGTGACATTGGGATGCAAATACCGCAGCGCCGCCCGGGGCTACGCGTTGGGCTCAGGCAATTCGATTCCCGACTATGTCCCCGTCGCCAACTACCTGGCCATGGTCAAGGCCGCCCAACGAATCAGAGAGACCGAGACCCTCCGCTAGTCCAGACAGGGGAAGCCATGCCAAGGTCACCACGTCGACAGAACTCGGGATGCACTATGCCGCGTGCGGCCCCGTCCGCCTGACACTCTTGTTCACCTGCCCTTCCCGCTGGATGCGGTCATAGACCTCCCGGCGGTGGACAGCGACGTTGCGTGGCGCCGTGATGCCCAGCTTGACCTTTCCCCCTCGGATGCCGACCACCTTGATCTCGATATCATCACCGATCATGATGGTCTGCTCGGCCATACGTGATAAAACCAGCATACCATCCTCCATAATCTACCCCTCGTTGCGGGCGAGCACCTCATTACGCGCCGCGGGGCTTAACTTCAGCTTATCACCCAATCGAGCACAAGTCAAGGTCAATTGTGGATGGGGAAAGTTTTAATCGAGTCCAAAGGGACGCACGAGCCCCTTAGCATCGCCACAACCGCTACAATCGATGCCTATCGAGGCTCAATAGGTCTTCTCAACGAACACCTTCATGAGCGGCTGATCGTAGCAGCGGGCCAGCTCTTTCTCGATTTGTCGGAGGTATTCAGGGGCGACGCCGAAGGGACTCGACCCGCGACGCCAATGTTGCAGCAGGCGGTAGGCGTATCGCTGTATCCACCGCCCTTTCTCATCACCTGTCTGTTCGCGCACCACAGACACACTCCTCACGCGGTGCTAGAGAAAAAAAAGGCGGACACCGCCTCCTCCTGTTTATCACCCGGGGGAAGAAGACTCCATTCTTCCGCAACGGTGCCCACAGCCCTTCCTTGAGCAACTGTCAGATCATTGTAGTACATAATCGCGCCGCGTCAATTGTGGTGACTGCGTATTTCGTGTCATCAATTCCAATGAAGTGACTCTCGTGACATGCCGTTGCAGGTCGCCAGGGACGCGCGTGACTCGACGGGTCACTTCTCGGCGCCTAGTCAACTGGTCGAGGGCGGCTTGGTGGACTTGACCAACTGAATGGCGTAAGAAACGATCGCGCAGACCAGGCCCGCCAGGACCAGGACCGCCGCGACGATCACCATGACCCACGCCAGCGTTTTGACTGCCGGGACGATGGCGCTAAAGACGATCCCGGCCGTCATCATGAGCACGCCGAGGAAGACAAGCTTGGCCGGCACCGAGCGGATCAGCAGCACCGCGATGAAGCTGAACAGCACAAACGCTCCGGCCGTAATCATAAACACCGGCAACACCATTTCCGTCTCAAGATACAGTCCCGGCACACCTTGCATCGTCGTTCTCCCAAAGCCCCCAGAGTGCATTCATCCGCAAGTATACTCCCACCCCCAAGACCACGCAAAGACATTCACGCCCCTCTCGCCTGACCAGCATTCTGTTGAGGTTTCTTATCCCTCCGCGTAGTATGGTGGGCAGTCCCAGTAAGAAAGGTCTTCTTCCAGTCAAGGGGAACGAGAGTTATGAATCGACGTGAGTTCATGAAGGTCTCTGGTGGCTTGTTGGCCGTCTCGACGCTGGGGAGACCATTTGCCAACCAGGCGAGAGCCGCGAAACAGACTCCTGTAGATATCAAGTCCTTCTTCGAGTGGGACGACCCGGCCGTGATTCAGCTCACAGAGGAAGTCTTCGAGAAATGCATCCTTGGGAAGGTCTTCCCGGCCGAAGCGCCCATGAGACACAATTGGATCGCTCCCGGCGGAGGCTACCGGGGCCAGTGGATCTGGGACACGATGTTCGTCGTCGATCTATTGAGCATCTTACCCGGCAAGGAAAAGGTGATCCGAGACGTCTTCCAGAACTACTGGGATTTTCAGGTGCGCTGGAACAAAGAAATGCCCGACTATGCCCACGACATGATCCCCTGCATGATCGAGCCAGGCAAAAAGGATTGGGTCAAATTCCCGGCCTATTCCCAAATCCCGATCCTCGCCTGGGGCGTCCAGCGGGTCCATCGGCGCAACGGGGACACGAAACTCGTCAAGCAATGTCTCGCACCGTTGGAACGCTTCCACGAGTGGTACTGGCGCGAGCGGGACGTTACGAACATCGGGCTGGTGGCCCTCGGGTCCTACAGCGGCGTCACGCAACACGCTCGATTCGAGACGTTTGACTATGAATGCAACATGGACAATCTGAAGATGACCCGCCACCCGAAACGCCAGGGCCCAGAAGAAGGCGCCTGGTATGGCGACATCTGCGTGCCTGGAAATACCTCGTACCTTATCCTGGGCGAGAGATGTCTCCTGCGGCTGGCGGAAATCGTCGGCGACCAGGACATGGCCGTCCGGCGCCAGGCCAGAATCGACAAGGCCGTCGGGGCCATGCGCGAGCATATGTGGGACCAGGAAGCCGGCACGTTTCTCTCGGTCGAGCGGGACAGTCTCAAGAAGGTTCCCGTGGCGACCATCGGAAGCTGGATTCCCCTTCATGCCGGAGTCCCGACCAACGCTCAGGCGCAACGCATGGCGGAGGTCCTCCAGAGGCCAAGCTGGCAGACCCCCCTGCCCGTGCCCACGGTGGATCGGAAGGACGAGCGTTTCAAGGCTGACGCCTTCTGGCGTGGCGATGTCTGGCCTCCGACCAACTACCAAATAGCCAGTGGCCTGGCCGCCTATGGGCATAGGGATCTGGCCGCCGAGATCGCCGACAAGACGGTGGCCAACGCCATCAAGAACGGTATCAGCGAACGCTATGACTCGATTTCAGGCAAGACCCTTGGGGTGGACTTTCTCGGCATGACGTGCACCGTCGTCACCATGATGCTCGACGGGCTTTGCAGGAAACACCCGTTGGAAGTACGCGAGGCGCAATAGTCGGGCAACGGCCGTCTTGAGCTGAGCCAATTTGGTCGCTATACCCGGAACTGCCGGCGTAGAGCCAGACTCCCCAGGATCTGGGCCCTCCCACAACCACACCGATTCTGAAGTACAAGAACAACTACTCCCAAGATGTTCGTATTGGCCGAATCACTATCATTGGGGTATGATCTGCGGTAGTCAGTAGAGACAACAAACCTTACGTCGCCTTGTGTGACAGAGGACTGAAACAGCACCCCCAACTTCGATTGATGGAGAGCAACATTGAGGATGATACGGATTGTTCTGATAGTGGCGTGCGCGGCACTGACCTCGAATGGGATACTTTCGGCTCAGTCCGAACCGGTCGACTTCGACGGAGCCCAGTGGATCTGGCATCCGTTCGAACCCGGCATGACGTTGGCGTCATTGCCCGCCAGTGTCCACTTCTTTCGGGCAGCGGTAACATTGCCCGAGAACGTAGCGGTGGAATCCGCAGAGGTGATCATCACCGCCGACAACCTCTGCGCACTCTATCTAAATGGGCACAGTGTTGGCGAGAGCGAAGTCGACAGCAACGCCTGGCGGCGACCGAACCGATATGAGGTGGCTTCTCTGCTGGCGCCGGGCAGGAATGTGGTGGCCGTGGAGGCGGTCAACACGCTTCCGGGACCAGGCGGACTGCTCGTCAAGCTCACCGCACGGCTTAGTGACGAGCGTCGGGTCGTACTCGTCAGCGATGCGACATGGAAATGCAGCGCCCAGGAGAGGTTGAGTTGGCAACAGCCCGACTTTGACGACACGCGCTGGATTCCGGCCGGAGTCATCGGTCAATGGGGTGCGGGGCCTTGGGGAAAGGTCGCCGCTAACGCCGGCGCCGGGCCAAGCGGGACGCTGGCGGGCCGAGTCCACGAGGTGGGCAAGCAGGTGCTGGCCGAGCAGGCTCGGCAGGGATGGACAGGAGCCGTGGTGGAAACGCCCCCCGCGGCCGATTTCGCTTGGCCGCAGGCCATCGTGTTTGTGGGCGATGACTGCAGCATGTATCTGCCCTCAGGCCCGACGGGCACCTCGACCGACAGTCTGAGCGTGACGATCTTCAATCCCCGAAAATCCCGGACTTTTCCCGAACATGATCTGCCGGCGCCGATGAAAGTGGGCCACAAGCTGTTCGCGCTCAAGCCGGCGCGCCTGGGCGTGAAGCCGCAACTACTACTCGATGCCGGCCGAGGGGGTATCGGTTCGCCGGGCGTGTCCTTTGATGGCCAATCGATCTTCGTCTCCATGGCGCCCAACGACGAGCCATTCTTTCACATCTATCGGCTCTCCGCCGACGGCGCCAAGGTGGAACAGTTGACGGACGGTCCGTTTCACGACATTGACCCGGCAGAACTGCCTGACGGGCGCATCGTATTTACTTCGACGCGCATCGGGACCTTCGAAGAGTATCACAACCCGCCCTCACGGTCGCTCTTTGTCATGGATGCGGACGGTGGTGGCATACGTCCCCTGACATATACCATCATCTTCGATAATGAACCCGAGGTGTTGGCCGATGGGAGAATTGTCTTCATCCGATCTGACAATTTCTTTGATCGAGGTAAGGTCGAGACACTCCTTCATGCGATCCACCTCGACGGCAGCGGCGGTCACACCGAGTTCGGACTGGACAACGGGCCCGAGTACGGCAACCGGCTGCGAGCGTTTCTCTGCGGCAGCCCGGCGCCCATGCCCGATGGCCGGCTCGCTTTCTTGTCAGGTCCAGGGATCACCGTAGGCCGTCTGGGCTCGACCGGCAGGAATCTGGAACACTTTCGTATGACGGCCGGTGATGTCGCGGCGCTGCCTGATGGACGGCTGATCTGTACCATGGGCCAGGTCGTCTCTGCCGAGGTGACTTCAGGCGACACGACACGGACGATTCAAGATCTTCGCTACCAGAAGATCGGTGTGCTGGACCCACAGAGTCGACCGCCGACAGTTACGATCATCCATGACTCAGCCGCCGGGGCGCTCCATTCTCCGGTCTATCTCGGCCCGCGGCCGCGACCACCCGTGCTGGCCGAGAGAGTGGACAGGAAAGAGACACAGAAGGCGAAAGCCACGGGATTCCTCTTCTGCCAGGACGCACGGTTCACCCAGAACAACACCGCCGGCTGGTCCCACGTGCGGGCCATCCGCGTGCTGGCGGGAAAGGGACTGACCACACGCTCATCCCACTCATACATCGTCCATGCCGGAAATGAAACGGTGGAGCTTGGCACCGTGCCACTGGCCCCCGATGGTTCGCTCTCTATCGAGGTCCCCGCAGACACTCCCCTCGCGTTTCAGGCGGTTGACGCCGAGGGCCGCACGGAATTGAACGAAATGTCCTGGATCTACGTGCGACCTGGCGAGCGGCGCGGCTGCGTTGGCTGTCACCACCGCCGGCAATCCGCTCCCATAGGCAACCGTCCCCGTGCACTGGCCTTGAATGCTTCTCCGCTCAAGCTGCTCGGACAGGGCCAGCCCCATCGTTTTCGGGGCAACAACGCCGCCGTAACCGGCCTCATGGAGATGCAGTTCGACCGCTACCGTGAAGTGGCCGGCATTAACCGGCACGGTGACACAACCGAGCCACTGGCCACAGGCGTCCAGGAAGTGGCGACCCTTATGAGCCAGTTACGTAGCGACGACGCCGGACTGAGAATCTCTGCAGCGCAGCGGCTGTCGATCTTCCGCGACCCCCGGGCCGCTTCGGCGCTTGCAGAACTCCGCGTCGATCGCGTTCGCGAGGTGCGCGTGGCCGCCGCGACCGCGCTATCCGCCTGTGGCAATCGCGAGTCAGTAGGGCCTCTCCTCGATACGCTTACCGATCCGGACCCGCTGGTCGCACAGGCGGCAGCGATGGCGCTGGAGAACCTCACGGGACACGTCGAACCCTTCAATGGCTTTGCCGATATGGGGCAATCCGCCCGCCAGGCACAAAGGTGGAAACAATGGTTCGCCGATACGTCCTGGGAGCGCATTGAGAACGCCCTTGTCGAGCGTCTGGAGAGTTCCGATCGTGACGTTGTCCGGCGTGCGGCCGTGGCGCTGGGACACACCGGAGGTGATGCGGCCCGCATCGCCCTGCGTCGGTATGTGACCCGCCAACGCGACAACAATCCCCTGCCCCAATGGAGGAAGACCCATCGTGGGGACGGCGCCCGGTTCAATTCCCTCTCGCCGGTGAATCCGCGCACGCTGCAGGCGGCGACGCGATCTCTGGGATACCTTCAGGATAACGACGCCGTGCCGCTCCTTGCCAAGACACTCCAGCGTCACAGCGATCCGAAGACGGCGAATCTATTCCTTGCCGAAGCCGCCGTCGAAGCACTCGGCCGGATCGGGACACCAGAGGCGCAGACCATACTGGTTCGCGCCTTTGCCGGGCTCAAGAAATATCCCGATTACACGTACTGGTATGGCGATCATGAAGCACTGATGGCCTGCCATGCCTCACCGGTGCATTACTTCATCATCGAGGCGCTCGACGCCATCGGGTCCGCGCGTGCCGAGAGCATCGTTCCACAGTTGATCCGTTCGGTCCCGATCGATCCGGACCGGGCGCTGCTATTGGTCAACGACGACTACGAAACGCTCGTCGGGCGGGTCATCCGCCGCAACGGTGCCGAAGCAGCCGTGGTCGAGACCTGTCTGGCGATTCTGGGCGATCCGGAGGCCACGCAGGTCAGCGAGATCGCCCAGGCGATCGCCACGACCGAACGGGCATGGGGCGGAGACCCGGATTCCGAAAACCGCGCCGCCCAGATCCTCTCGCTGGTCTGTCGCAGCGGGGATTATGAGCCGCGTATCCGCGTCGCTTTCGATCGCTACCGCGCCAAGCCGACCACGATCCCGCGCGTGTTTGACACGGGTATCCCCGTGGTGTTGGCCCTTCCGGCCAAGCACTGGGTGTGTTTCTACCTGGCGCGGGTGCTGGGCAACCTGGCCGATCCACGATCGGCTGACGCACTCATAGCGGTACTCCGCACGGAGCCGACGGAAGCGGCAAGCGGCCGTCCGGACCCGCTGGGCCCGGGTGTTCTCTTCCTGCACAATGACCTGACGCCCTGCTGGCGCGCCGCCGTCGCATGGGCCTTGGGTCGAATTGGTGACCGCCGCGCCGTCGACGTGTTGCTGGACATCGCGGCTGATCTGGACAATGCGACCGACACGCGTCACGCGGCGGCTGCAGCGCTGGGTCGAATCGGTGACCCCGCCAGCACCGAACGAATCCGAGAACTGGCCTCTGGGTACCCGGAGATCTCCACACGCCACACATTGTTTGAGGCCGCCGAAGCCTGTCACTGACACGTCGTCTCGCCGAAGAACCCTGTGTGTCAAACGCCGGCCGGCATGACGCGGAGTCTGGGCCGATGTCGCTCTGGGCCGTGAGGCTTGAGTGTGCTTGCGGGAACCACAGAATGAATATCTGACGAGAGAGAACGAGGGATGGCACGGAGAGACAAACGCAACAGGCCAACGTACGCCGTGGTCATTCTGCTGGTCATTGTGACAGGTCTTGCATCTCGTTCATCGCTGGCAGGCTACCTTCCTTCGTTCTTGGCGACCTATGCCGGCGACACGCTCTGGGCGCTGGCGATCTTTCTCGTCTTGGGTTTCGTGTTTCCCCGTGCCCGCCCGAGCGTGATAGCTCTGCTGGCCATCGCCCTGTCGTTCGGAGTGGAACTCAGCCAGCTTTACCAGGCGGAATGGATCAACGCCATCCGCCACACCCGAATGGGAGCGCTCACCCTGGGTTTCGGGTTCAAGTGGTCCGATCTTCTCTGCTACACCGCCGGCTGCGTCCTCGGCCTGGCGGGAGAGACCCTTGCGGGCGCCGCGAAGAAGAACAGGGAATAACGGTGTGTGCGAGAAGATCCTGGCGGAGTCCCTGTTGAGGTCTGCTGTCTCTTGGCGTAGGATGGGCGGAAACCATTTGGACAGGATTGTTTGAGGGACGGATATGAACCGGATCAGGCGACACTTTGCGGGTTATCTGGAGCGCGGGCCCTGGTCTTTCTGCTGGCGGATCGGCTTGGAGTCTACGGTGGTCAGTCTCGTGATTGCCACCGTGCTCGTCTGGCTCTTGGGGACGAGCGAGCGCGAGTTTATGAAGTTCTCGATCGGCAAGGTCTTCGTGCTATTGCTCCTGATCGCCCCGCCTCTCGAAACGCTCGTGTTCCAGGCGTTGCCCATCTTCATCGTGCGTTGGCGTAAGGGATCGCTGCGCACCCAGGTTCTGGTCTCGACCCTCATCTTCGCGGCCGTCCATTTTCCCGAGGGGATCGCGGTGGGTGTCTCGGCCGGGATCATTGGCGGATTCTACTTCGCCTTCGCCTACGCCCACTGGCGACGCCACTCGCGCTGGCGCGCATTCTGGGTGACAGCGCTGGTCCACGCCATCCATAACGGGATCGCGTTCATACTGCTGATCGCATTTGGCAACTGGGCCTGAGGGCGCTATTTCTTGCGCCAGAGCAGCGGGCCGGGTATCGGCTGCCTGTCCATAGCCGCGCGCGAATCAAAGGGGTCCGGTACTTTTTCTGGGTCGGCCTTTGGGTCGAAGCGTGGACTCCAGTGCCATGCGCCTGGCGGTCTCCAACACCCATGGCCCCAAGCCCAGAGGCACCCCCCGCTTCATACTATTCCGGATACTGGAAACGTCCGTCTCCGCCACGGACTTCTCAAACCCGAGGAAATCACCCGCCTTGCGAAAGATCCGCAACCGACCATTCGCCCGATTCAGCACATGATACACGTAACCGCCCAACGCCATTCGCTTCGGTCTAGCCATAACACAGCCAGTCTAAGCACAACACCCTCCCCCCGCAAGAACGCCCCCACCGAAAAAAGCACCGGACCCCTTTAATTCTCACGAAATTCACCATGAACGATTGAGACATACCCAATTGGCCGCAATGGTGATCATTTAATAACCTCTAGAACGAGAAGAGATGGAGCTGATCCGAAACACGATGTTTTTGAACAGATCCGTCCACCGCGAATGAAGAACGTGTCGCTATATTCTCCAGTGGTCGGATTAAACCATTTGCCGGAGAAGGGATTGGATAGATGGCGGAGATCTATCTGGATTTCCCCACCCTTGCGCAGAAAGGCGATGTATTTGGTGCCGTCTTCAGTAACAGCCAAGACAGACTTGCCTGTATAGTGCGGCGTTTGGTTTGCTATCAGCTCATGTCGGGGGATCAGGCACCGGCCGCGATCGATATCGGTGAAGAAGTCATGCAGATATTTCATGTATATGGCACCCTTCCTATTCATAAAGTCGTCCAGTGCAACGTCACCCTCCTTTCCGGCCACACCATAGGTGTAGCCGAAGCAGCCTGACAACATGCTAAGATAACCCATCTCGACAGCCTGCTCGGGTGTGGCCATGCCCTCGTACCAGGCCTCGCCATTCACGATTGGCTTATGCGGTTCACGATGGTAGAGATTCAGGTGCCAGACGATGGCTGCCTGACTCGCCTTTTCGTTGTTGTTCCCGTGATGGCCGGACTGGCTCATGGAATAGTCCAGGTAAGCACGGTCATAGTACTTCAAGGGATGACGAGCGCTGGTCCCGGTATGCTGGGTGAGTAGATGCCGTTCGGTCACTTGGTCTATCAGTTCGTTGATTTCATCATGCTCGGTAGAGAAGCCGTCGTCCATGCTCGACGAATACGTAACAAAATGCGCAACGTATCGTGCGGCAATCATTTGTACCAGGCGCGCGTAGTCATCGATCTTGAGATCCCATTTGAGGTCGATGAGCCCGTTAATGAATAGGACCAGCCCCTGTTCGTTGGCGTAATCGAATTCACGGTCGAGTTTTTGCATGAAATTAATATTCCAGCGATCGTCATTCCAGAGGGCATTTCCCTCTACGTCGACCGGACCTTTCTTGAACCGAGCAATGTTGGTTTGGAGCACGGTGAAATGCTTCGAGGCCCGATCATCAACCCAGCGATGGAAGCCCTGCTCACTCAACTGTGTGGTCGCTGCCCAATAGGTATCGCCCACCCACAAGAAAGGTGTCCCATCCGCGTATGTTAGATAGCGACGGTTGGCGCTGACGCGGATGAATCCGCGTTGGTAGAGAAGATTGTTTCCACAATAGGGCTGGACATAAACCTCTCCACGTTTGTTATGCAGACCTTTGTCGGTAGTATCTGAACAACGGGTTTGCCAGGACCAAGTGCCCGGTGTGGGGAAGGCACACCGTATCTTGAACGTGCTATTCCCATCCCAGAATGCAAGACTCTTAAAAGTTGCACTATCAGGTCCTGAATACGCAACGGAAACAGTTACATCCCTAAATGGATTCCGGTATTCATTGGTGCTTATGAGAGTTTGTTGCCAGCGTTGCCAAACGGCGGCTTTTGAGGCGGCATTGGCTTTTTCAACGACCATCAAGATTGGTATCAGAAACAAGATCAAGCATTGAATGGACTGACAGGTAGGCAGAAACCGCTGCTTGTTGAGACTAAAAAGCTGTTTGATCGTAGAAACGTGTTTTCTCATAGCTGTCCCACCTTGATAATTCACCTATGCCTGGGCGAATCGAATCTGCCAGACAAATGCCAGCCCCTAGAACTCCCCTGAGGCTGACTAGAACGCACCTTGTTAACTTTGTGGTTGATATCATACTACTTCTGTTGCTAATTTAATGGGGTATTTCTAGAAATAGGCTCTAATCCGTACATTGGGAGAAGTAAAGGGGTCCGGTACTTTTTCTCGGGCGGCCCTTGGGCCGGAGCGTGGACTCCAGTGCCATGCGCCTGGCGGTCTCCAACACCCAGGGCCCCAGGCCCAGAGGCGCCCCCCGCTTCATACTATTCCGGATACTGGAAACGTCCGTCTCCGCCCCGGGCTTCTCAAACCCGAGGAAATCGCCCGCCTTGCGAAAGATCCGCAACCGGCCATTCGCCCGATTCAGCACATGATACACGTAACCGCCCAACGCCATTCGCTTCGGTCTAGCCATAACACCGCCAGTCCAGGCACAAAACCAGCCCCCCGCAAGTACGCCCCCCCCCGAAAAAAGTACCGGACCCCTTTAGTTCCCCCCGGTGTCTTTCTCCCCGGTGATTCTCAACAGAATACGTGCGTGTCGCCATGTGATTATACAGTTTCCATGCGGAGGTAGTCCAGGGATTCTGGGGAGATCTAGGCCAGGCTTTGATGGCCAAGCCCTGAGGAAGAATGGGAAGCCTTGGCGGGATTGGTGCCCCTCAACATCATGACCAAGGCTTCACCGATAACAGCCACCGATGTCAGCGGTCTCGCCAAAAAAACACCGACCTGATCGCAATGCTGAAACCCCAAAGCACACCTATCAATGCCGGAACAGCCACCGTTAGCGCCTTCCAGATAGCAAGGGCCAACACCATCGCTAATACGAGTTGCAGGAACGTCACGCTCATCCTCCTCTCCTCCAGGGTCTCACACGGCGTGTCAAGGACACAGCCCGACGAGACGCTTCCCTCGGGTTAATCAGGCGTCCCCTCCCTGGGCCTACGCATTCCACAGCAGTATTATACCAGAACAGCGGCATCGATGCAAGAGAATCCCCTGTTTGCGGCCGGGAAACGTTCCCTCTAGCCCAGAGTAGGCAAAGGCAGCCGAGAGACTCGCGAGTAGACCCCAACCACAGTGTGGTCGCAGTGGGCTGGGGCTTATTCGGGGAGGAACTGTTATGTGCTGCCATTGTCGTGTGTTCTGCCTTGTACGTCTATTGTGGCAACTACGTATTTTGGCAGAAGCCCCGACCGACCTAGGGAGAGTGTAACAGGCCTGCCGGGGCTCGAGGTTACCCACCCACACAGGCGGGCTTCCATTATGTGAGACGTCGCTGGTTACTGAGGTATTGCGGTCAATGCCATCCTGCTACCCGGCGTCCCTCGAGAAGCAGCCCCCGCGTCCGATGAGGGTAAGGATGCGATCCAAGACGCGAGGGCTGTGACTATGCAGGGAATTAGAGGGGTCCGGGAATTAAAGGGGTCCGGTCTGCTCTGTAGAAAAGCTCTCTGATAGTTAGGATGATCCCGATGTTGTGGGTGAGTACTTTGAGCAGCATTTCGCGATTCTGCGACCAGTACGTTCTGGATCGGAGGACGTCGCCTTGGTTGCGTTTGATCATACTGAAGACGGTTTCGACCTGCCAGCGTCGATAATGCGTGGTTTCGTAGATCTCAAGCTGCTTTGAGCGTCTTCGGCGAACAAAATAGCGGCTGATGTGTCTGGCTTCCAGGACGGTGGAGTCGACCGCCGCCAAGGCGACCGTCTTGCGCTTGCCAAAAGCCTTGACGCTGTTGTGCAGAAGCTCGTTGACCACACGAAGACGCAGCAGTCTTTTGGACGCTTTCTGCAATGTTGTGAAGTGAGGCACCGTCGAAAGATGGAACGCTTTGCACAGGTTGGGGCTGTCGGCCAAGATCGCGACGATGCCCCGATAGTCCGTCTTATGGAAGACCTTCAAGACCAGACAAACGAACAACTGCGGTTGCGTGAACCGCTTCGGACTGAACTTGTGGCTGTGGGCAGGCAATGTCCCCCGGGCGACGGCGTAAGCGGCCCGTGCAACGGCCTTCGGTGACTTCGATGTCGTACTCATTCTCGATGGTATATAGCGATCGAGAACAGGGCGCAAGTTCAAAATAGGCAAACTATGCAAGCTTTTCTACAGAGCAGACCGGCCCCTGTAATTCCCAGATAAGGGAGATTTCTCATTATATATAGACCAAAATAGGGTATCAATTCGTGCAACACGCGAAGAACGTTCTTTCGCTGGTTTGGGATGCGCTGAATGCTGGAAGACAGGCTGTTGATGTGGAAATTCAAGTGCGGCAGCAATGAGGCACTTTGCCGGATCTACGGTAAGTACGCTGATTATTTGCTGGCGTTGGCAGCCGCTCTCTTGCAGGACGTGAACGCGGCCGAAGATGTAGTGCACGACGTCTTCTGCAAGTTCATTGAGTCCCGAGAGAAGTTCAGGCTAGACGGAAACCTCAAGAGTTTCCTCGCGACCTGCGTCGTGAACCTTGCACGCGACAAGCTCAGAGCCAAACGCACCCAGCCGTGTGAATTGGACCATGCAGCGGAGATGCCTTCAAATACGAACGAGCCGGCTCAATGTGCCATCTTTGGAGAGCAGGCAACGGATTTGAATCATGCGATTGGGCAGCTTTCGAGCGAGCAGCGAGAGGCCGTTGTGCTGCACCTTCGCGGCAACATGAAGTTCAGAGAAGTTGCGAGAGTACAGGGAGTCTCAATCAACAGCGCCAAGAGCCGGTATCGGTACGGCATAGAGAAACTTCGAATAATCCTTTCCAACCATGAGAAGTAGAATGAAATCACTCGAAGAAATAGAGCAATCAATAAAGAAACTGACGGTCGAGTCCGGAGCCCAGATACACGACAGGATTCTTGGCAAGCTGGAGAGAAAGCTCGACGCGTCAGAGAGACAGGGCGCCGACGAACGCACACCTGGCAGGCGAGTGATTACGATAAGCCGGGTGGGCGGCCTGGCCGCTGCCTGTCTGATCATTGCTTCATCCCTGGTCTGCCTTCTTCTATCGAGAAAGGTCACCGACCTGGAAAACCAGTTGGAGCTGGCCCGCGCGCATCAGAATGTCACCGTGCCCGAGCCTGACAATTCGACCACCATCAACCTGTATTTGAAGGAACACCAGGACGTTGCGATCCGAGCTACCCATGCGAGCCGGTCCACACCTTTACCAGCGAGAGTGGGCGTGGATCGACACGATATCCTATACTACGAATTCATGGACGACCCATATGAGAACACGCGTCCCGGCATAATTGTCAGAGGACCTCTATCTCAAGGTCGAATCAGCTCGCCCGAAGCTCCTGTAATTTCCAATGGTCACACACTGACCCTCTCCGAAGCGCGAAAAACCGCTGATTTTGCGCTGCAGGCGCCGGCGAGGCTTCATCCCGGCTATTCACTCGATCAGATCAGAAGGATCGATGGACGCGACGCCCTGCAACTGCTGTATACCGACGGCATCAATTCGGTATCGTTGTTCGAGCAACCTTTGGATGGGCAGCGCGGGCTATCCCGGCAGGATTTCAGAGAATATGCCGTATATCGCAACGCCGAGCAAGGTGCAGGGACCATTCTGGCATGGAGGGATGATGCGCTTTCTTATGTCTTAATCGGTAACACCGAAATGACACAACTAATGAACATGGCACAGTCTATCAGCGCCACAAGATAAGAGGAAATGAAAATGAATAACAAGAGACTGGTCGCACTGACGATAGGCTGGATTTTAGCAGCCGTCCCCGGGCAATGTGTTTGGTCATTTGCAGGTACCGAATCCGGGACAAATTCAGAGGCCGAACAACACTTCGAAAAGGCAAATGAGCTGCGCAAAGCCGCCGATTACGATGCCGCCATCACCGAATACAAGAAAGTAATGAGCCTGTCACCGAAGGGCAAAATCGCTCAGGATGCCCAATACTGGATCGGGCAATCTCATTTTGAAGCGAGACAGTTCGATGCCGCATTATCCGCATTTCAGAAACTTCTCGATGAGCATCCGGCCAGTTCCATTATCCCATCAACAAAGCAGATGATAGAGCGCGTTCAACAGGCAAAGAAGAACAAATCACTTTTCGAGGCAGTTAAGAAGGCGGATATCGAACAGGTTAAGTTACTGATCGACGAAGGAGCCGATGTCGATGCCAAGTGGGTGGATGTCTATAATGAGAATGAAAATGAAAATAAGTCATCACGGGATAAGAAGTGGCATAACGAGAGTACTCCATTATTCCATGCTGTCAATGTTGGCAAAATCGAAGTGGTCATGCTGCTTGTCGAAGCAGGCGCCGATGTCAATGCAGAAGGCTGGACTCCATTGTGTCGGGCAGTTGATGAAAACAATACGGCCATAGCTGAATACCTGATTGACCACGGAGCAAACGTAAACATGTACCCTGTCGAGGTCGAGGGTTGGGGACCTTTACAGGAAACAGTCTACATCAGCAACAGCGTCGAGATGGCTAAATTGCTGATCGCAAGAGGGGCCGATATCAATAGCAGGATTTACCCTGTTCTTAATAGTGCGACTCACGAGAAGCGCAGAGACTTATGTGAACTTCTAATTCAGCGTGGTGCTGATGTAAATGCTAAGGATAAATGGGGACGTGCGTCACTGTACTATGCAATTCGTAATGACGATTCGGATATTATGAACATTCTGATTGCCAATGGCGCAGAGGTGGATATTAAGCACACGGGGGGAGAGACGGGAGAGACAGCCTTACATTATGCTGTACGGCTTGGCAAAAAGAACGTAGTAGAATTGCTAATCGCCAGGGGCGCCGACATCAATGCGAAGGACAAACAGGGTCACACGCCTTTGTACATCGCAGTCAACCATGACTATAAAGTCGCTGAACTCCTTATGAACAAAGGCGCTGACAGCGACATTCGAACCGAGTCGGGCCAAACTCTCCTCCAATTGGCTCAACAAAGAAAACAAGCCGAGTCGACAGTCCCAGACATGATATTTGAGGGAGATCCGAACAGCTTTTTCGGCCTTCACACTGTCTGCGGCGATGTCGATGGAGATGGGTATGATGATATACTTATAGTAGAGGGGAGCGGGAATAATTACGGAAACAACCGAAGCCGAGTCTACCTGTTCTACGGTGGGCCGGACATGGACACGACTGCCGATTTGATTTTTGAAGGACAGAATGAGGCGGGGGATTGGTTCGGCAGCGGTATTCGCTGTGGCGATATCGACAATGATGGTTATGAGGATATCGTCATTGCAGCAGGCTGTTACAGCGAGAAGCGAGGTCGTGCCTATCTCTATTGGGGCAGTGACCGTCATTCTATGGATGCCAATCCGGATAAGATCTTTGTTGGAGAGCAAGAGAAAGGCTCAGAGTTCGGATCAGGTTGGCCTGCTGTCTATGATATAGACAATGACGGTTATGATGACATTATCCTGGGTGCAGTGAGGTCGGGCGATAGTACAGGTCGGGCTTACCTCTACTATGGGAACACCAAGGAATTGATGGATACGTCCCATGATCACATATTCACCCCAGAAAACTCAAGTAATCAACACTTCGGCTATACCATTGACTGTGGTGATGTTGATAACGACGGCTACGGAGATATAGTCATTGGAAATTTTAGCGGACGAAAGGGTCGGACATATCTCTATTATGGTGACAGTAAATCGAAAATGGATGCTAAAACCGACCTTATCTTTGAAGTTAGCTCTGAAGGTGCTAATGCATTTGGCCAAGGCATAGTATGTATTGACCAGAATAGGGATGGCTATGATGATGTCGTTATCGGCGCCCGAGGTTACAATAATAAGCAAGGTCGTGCCTACCTCTTTCATGGCAACTCGAAAAGGAGCCTGGATGCCAATCCGGATATAATTCTTGATGGTGAGGTTGAACATAGTAACTATGGTGCTCGAATGATCTGTGGCGATATCGACGGTGACCATGTGAACGATTTAGTCATTGGAGCCAACGGCTCTGGACAACGGATTGGCAGGGTATATGTCTATTGGGGCAAGGACCTGGCCGGTCCTGATCCAAAACCAGGTAGGATTTTCACAGGAGAACATCCCAATGCTGGGTTTGGTTTCGGGTTAGCTTGCGGCGATGTCAACAACGACGGTTTCGATGATCTTGTTATTGGAGCTTACGCATCCAAAGCTGGGGCAAAACCAGGGCGTGCTTATCTATACTACGGCGGACCTCTGAAGAAATGAGGGCAAAGTCAGCCTTGCCCTGTCAAGGTGAGGCCCGTAGACACAGGGCAATGGAATAGCCGGTCCGGGGGAGATCTCTCCGCTCCGGTCGAGATGACAGTGGCATGGGCAGCAGAGACTGGGGTCGCATCTTAAATATTAAGTATTGGCCGCGCGGGAGTGGTGACAGTCACCTACTTGGCTGTAATGTCACGGGATGGGTATGGGGTCACACCTTCACTATGGTAGTTATGGCGTCTGTGCTCTTGGCCGGTCCAGCGGAGATCTCTCCGCTCCGGTCGAGATGACAATGAACTACTAGGGACGGACCCTAGTTATTTGTAACACATTGCCGCACAGGGCCTTACGGCCACCTCATTGCCGCCTATGCTTTGATCGGCTTAATCGTGCGACTTGCTGGACGGGCCGTGGTTTCTTCTCTCCTCTTGGCGTATTGGGACGCATCGGTCGCGGCCTTGAGACTGCAGGGCGGGTTGTTGGAGCCTCTCCGATCATGGCTTGCCCAATCGCACCATACTGTCAGAATACCGATCGGTCGCGACAGTGTCAAGACACGGAGACCGGGAGGTCGGAGCATCGCGCCGATCTTCGACGGTAAACAGAGCGTTTGTCGGTCAGAACGATCCTCATGACATTCGGTGTATACGAGACACGAGTTACTGGTCACGAACGACGGCTTCAGGCGCGGTAGGTGCAGTAGGTGCGGTCGGACTCCCAGACGGTGACGCTGTCGAGTTGGGCCGGGGCGAGCTGGCCGACCAGGCGCTCCCAGGCAAAGGCGGCCAGGTTCTCGACCGTCGGGATGCGCGCGCCGAATTCGGGGACGTCGACGTTGAGATTCTTGTGATCGACGAATTCGATCAGTTCGGTGTCGACCACCTGCTCGAACCGACCGATCTGAAAGCCGGACTCGTCCACGGCGCGCTTGACGGTGACGTCAACGAGGTAGTTGTGTCCGTGTCCGGTGGGGTTGGCGCACTTGCCGAAGACGGCGAAGTTCTGTTCGGCGCTGAAGTCGTCGTTCCAGAGCTTGTGCATCGCGGCGAATTCGAACTTCTCGCTGAAGTACACGGCGCCGGGTTCGTTGGTTTCCATCGCGATCTCCCGGAAAGGGTTTAGCTTCAGAATCAGTCGATCCACGCAGGCGGCGCCGAAGCGGCCCGCCAGGCAATCACCCGCGGCGGTAAGCATCTCCGCCAGCGCCGGCAGGTCGATATGACGGCCCTGTCGATAGGACGCAGCGATACGCTCGGCCAGGACGGGGATGGCGTATTGCCGTGCGGCCCGATCGATCTCCGTGACATTGACGACGAAACCCGTGTCGGATTGGACCGGGCCGAGAAGTTCGATCGTCAACTGCAGGAAGAGAGCCAGACCCTCGCCGCACGGCTTGGCGGTATAGGCGTTGGCGCCGGCGGTTTCGGAATCCAGGAACGGATTGACCGAGAAACGAACCTGCCGGGCCAAACGCGCCGTCGTGTTGCTCGGATCAGGGCGTGTCATGGTGCATCAGGCTCAGGACTTCACTGCGGCTGCGGGCGTCCTTCTTGAACAGCCCGCGCAAGGCCGAGGTCACCATCATCGAACCGGGCTTCTTGATCCCCCGGATCGTCATGCAACTGTGTGAGGCGTGCAGCACGACCGCCACGCCCATCGGCTTGAGGTTCGCCATTAGGTAATCCGCGATCTGCCCGGTCAGCCGCTCCTGCGTCTGCAACCGGTGAGCGAAACAATCCACCAGCCGCGCCAGTTTGCTGACTCCCAGCACCTGCCCGGTCGGCAAGTACGCGACGTGCGCGGTCCCGATGAAGGGCAGGACGTGATGTTCGCACATTGAGTAGAAGGGGATATCGCGGAGGAGAACGATCTCGTCATATTCCTCGGTGAAGACGCTCCTGAGGTGCTTCTTCGGGTCTTCGTACATACCGCCCAGCAGTTCATGATACATGCGGGCCACCCGATCGGGCGTCTCGCGCAAACCCTCGCGGTCGACGTCCTCACCGACCGCCTCCAGAATCTCGCGCACGGCGTTGCGAATGCGCTCACTGTCGATCTTCTTCTGTCTCTTTGCCATTATTTCTTGCACCTTCCCGATAGCCCCGCATTCGAGGCCATCGAGCTATTTCTTTCCTGTCAGTGTCATCAAATAAGTGGTTAGCAGCCGCACCCCGAAGCCGGTCGAACCCGGCGCGGCGTGCGCGGCGCCCTTCTGGAAAATGTCCATGCCTGCGATATCCAGATGGGCCCAGGTCGTCTCGTCGACGAACTGGCGCAGGAACGCCGCAGCCGTGCTGGCCCCGCCCCAACGCGGGCCCGTGTTCTTCAGGTCGGCGATCTTGCTCTTCATATCGTCGGCATATTCGTCGCCACTGGGCAGGTGCCAGACGTTCTCGCCGCTGTCCTCGGCCGCCTGCTGCAACTGCGCGATGAGGTCGTCGTCGTTGCTCATCAGGCCGGCCTTGTGATTGCCCAGCGCCACCATGCAGGCGCCGGTCAAGGTCGCGACATCGATAATCGTATCGCGCTTCTGCTTGACGGCGTACGCGAGCGCATCGCACAGGATCATCCGCCCTTCCGCATCGGTGTTGAGTATCTCAACGGTCTTGCCACTGTAGGTCGTGACGATATCTCCCGGCCGGTAGCTGGTCCCGCTGGGCAGATTCTCGGCCGAGGGGATCAGGCCCCAGACACTGATCGGCAGTCCCAGTTCGGCCACCGCCTTCATGGTCGCCAGCACCGCGATGCCGCCGCTCTTGTCCAGCTTCATCTGGTCCATGTTGGCCGAAGGCTTGATGCTGATCCCGCCGGAATCGAACGTCACCGCCTTGCCCACCAGCGCCACCTTAGGCAGTTTCTTGCCCGGCGTCCGGGCGGGCGTGTACTTCAGGATGATCAGGCGCGGGGCGCTCTGCGAGCCGGCGCCGACCGCCAGGATGCCGCCCATCTTGTTGGCCTTGAGTTGCTTCTCGTCGAAGACGGTGCAACTGAGCCCCTTGATATCGCGGGCCATCTCACGGGCCGCCTTGGCCAGCGTGGGCGGGTTGATCACGTTCGCCGGTCGGTTGGCAATGGTCCGCGCGTAGCTCTGGGCCCGGCCGATCACCGCACCGGCACAGACGCCGCGATCAAGCCCCTTGAGGTTCCCGGCCTGGGGGTCAACGATTTCCACCTTCAGCGCGCCGAGCCGCCCGTTCTCTTTGTCCGTGACGAACTCGTCGTAGCGGTAGCTGCCGAAATAGGCGCCCTCGGCCATCACCCGGCCCACCGCGCCGGCGTCGAGATCGTCCGCCCCGGCCCGGTGCAGCGCCAGCGCCAGCGCCTTGAGCTTCAGCCCGACGGCCTTCTTGGCCGCCATGGCCGTCGCCTGACGAATTGTATCGAGCGTGGCTGTCTTCTTCTCGCCCAACCCGACCAGCATGAGCCGCTTCGCCGCGATCTTACCTTCGCCGTAAAGTACGACCTGCGTCTTGGCCGCGGCCTTGAAATCACCCAGCTTGACCAGGCGCCCGATCGCGCCACCGAGTTTGCCGTCGAGGGCCTTCGCGTCGGCGTCGAGGAGGGCCTTCTTGCCGTCGGAGAACTGGCCCAGGACGAGCATGTCCGTTTTGCACTTAGCCAGATCGACCTTCCTGGTCGTGACATCCACACTGATAATCTGCTTCATCGTCTCTCACCTCATATGCATGACCGCCGACGATCCGAACGCACCGTCGCGTCGGCCGGACTCTATTTCTTCACTTTGCTCTTGGCCCGATGGCGCAGGAAGCTCTCGATGAACCCATCCAGGTCGCCATCCATGACCGCGTCGACGTTGCCCGTCTGGTGGTCGGTCCGATGGTCCTTGACCATCTGGTACGGCTGCATCACGTAGCTGCGGATCTGGTTACCCCAGGCGATCTCACCCTTGTCGCCATAGAGCTTGGCCACTTCCGCGTCGCGCTTCTGCTGTTCGAGCATGTAGATCCGGCTCTTGAGCACCTTCATCGCCTGGGCCTTGTTCTTGTGCTGGCTCCGCTGGCTCTGGCACTGCACCACGATCCCCGAGGGCGCGTGCGTGATACGGACCGCCGAGCTGACCTTGTTGACGTGCTGGCCCCCGGCGCCGCTGGCGCGATAGAAATCGATACGGAGATCATCGTCTTCAATCTCGACCGCGATGTCCTCATCGAACTCGGGCAGGCAATCCACCGCGGCAAAGCTCGTATGCCGGCGGCTCTGCGAATCGAACGGACTGATCCGCACGAGTCGATGGACCCCGACCTCGCAGGAGAGCTTGCCGAAGGCGAACGGACCTCGGACCCGCAAGGTCACCGAGCGCAGGCCCGCCTCTTCGCCGGGCGTGATATCCAGTTCTTCGTATTTGAATTTGTGGGTGTCGAAGAATCGGGCGTACATACGTAGCAGCATGCTGGCCCAGTCGCAACTCTCCGTCCCGCCGGCCCCGGCGTGGATGCTGATGAAGCAGTTCCGCATGTCCTCGGGGCGCGACAGCAATCCTTGCAATTCGATCTGCTCGCACCGCTTGATCAGGACCTCGACGTCCTCTTCCAACTGCTCCAACTCGTCGTTGTCGGTCTCCTCAGCCGCCATCTCGAACAACTCGGCCAGATCGCCCACCTCTCGCCCCACCTCCTCGACCGGCTCGACCACCGCCTTCAACGCGCTGAGCTGCGTGGCGACCCGCTGGGCCGCCTCCGGATGGTCCCAGAAACCCTCCTGAGACATCTGCTGTTCCAGTTCTCCAAGCTGGCTCTTCTTGCTAGGCAAGTCAAAGCCAGTCCCGGATCTTTGTCATCCGGGCCTCGAGGTCGTTGATCAAACCTTTCAGTTCCGCCATTTCCATAAAGCACCTCATCTCTCGTATTGCCGTGAAACCTGCCTCAGAGCGAAACAGGCCGCACCATCCATCATGAATCCGAACACCCCAATCCCCAGCCGACAAAGCCTTATACCACATCCACAGACGACATGCAACGAATCCCACGCCAGGCCACTCTGAGGGGGTGCAGTCCGCATTCGCCGGCGAATCAGACCGTTGGAAGCGTATCAGAACCGCAAAGTAGGGTGAGCGTCCCCGCTCGCCTTTAGGACCCGTGCAATGAGACGGCATCTTCGCTCGCCAACCATTCGAAGAACAGGCGAGCGGGGACGCTCGCCCCACGGACACCATGCCGTGTAAATTACGTAGTCCCCACAATAGATTCTGCTCGCCCCGTCCTGCTATGATGGTTCCGTTAGGTGCCTTGGATGTCCGTGCGGCCAGAACGAGCTACCTCTGAGAGTCCACATCATGCCCGCGTCCAGAGCCTTCGTCACAGTGCAGATACGGAGTTTAGATATGGTGCAGTTGATTGGCTCCAGAGTGAGGATAGCAGCACTGTCAGTTTTCGTCGTTCTTCTATGCGCCGTTGGCCCAGCGCAAGCGGATTTCACCTTTGGCGAGCCCGTCAATCTCGGGCCGAGAGTAAACAGTTCTGCTCACGACGGTGGATTGGTCTCAGGTGATGGTCTGTCGATCTTCTTCGACTCCAACCGGTTTGGCGGGCATGGTGATTGGGACATATGGACCACGACGCGGGAAACGGAAGACGGCCTGTGGGGGATTCCGGTGAACCTTGGATCGCCCGTCAACACATCTGTCTGGGATGGGGTGCCGAGTGTTTCCTCCGACGGCTTGACGCTCTTCCTCAGCTCGAATCGATCAGGGGGTTCAGGTGACTTTGACCTTTGGATGACGACGCGCGAGACCAAGGAGCACCCCTGGGCAACACCGGTGAACCTTGGACCAACCGTCAACTCGCCAAGCACTGACTGGTCCCCGTATATCTCCCCCGACGGACTGGAACTCTACTTCGGCTCGACGAGAGCCGGGGGGTGGGGTGACTATGACCTATGGATGACGACACGGACCACGCCCGAAGCCGACTGGGGTCCACCTGTCAATCTTGGGCTAGGGATCAACAGTTCGGCCGCAGAGTTCACCCCGAGCATCTCTGCCCACGGCCTGCGCCTGTTCTTCTGCTCCCTGCGACCTGGCGGGTATGGCAACCGGGACATATGGGTCGCGACCCGTGCCACCAAAGACGCAGACTGGGGCACACCGATGAATCTTGGACCGCCACTGAACAGCCCAAGCATGGACCAGACGGCAAGTCCTTCAGCCGACGGCTCTTCGATCTTTTTCCTTTCCAACCGACCCGGCGGGTACGGCGGACTGGATTTTATGCAGGTGTCAGTCAGCCCCGTTGTAGACTTCACCGGCGACTATAAGGTTGATATTGACGACCTAATCATACTCATCGAGTACTGGGGCATGGATGAGTCGCTCTGTGACATCGGACCCACGCCCTGGGGTGACGGCATTGTGGATGAGCAGGACCTGGAGGTCCTGATGAGTTATTGGGATCAGGAGTTGGATGATCCCAATTTTATAGCCCACTGGAAGCTGGATGAAGCCGCAGACATGTTCGCTACAGACAGCGTCGGTGGCCATAAAGGTCTTGCGATGGGTGCTCCTGTGTGGCAGCCCGATGGTGGGCAAGTAGATGGTGCACTTGAATTTGACGGCGTGGACGACCATGTCATCACGGACCTTGTCCTCAATCCTGCGGATGGGACGTTCAGTGTTCTGATGTGGATCAAGGGTGGCGCGCCGGGCCAAGTGATTATTTCACAGACCGACGGTGTGAACTGGTTGATGGTCGATGCCGTGGAGGGAACGCTCACGACTGAGTTATCACCGCTCGCTACCCGTACGCCCGTACCGCCACTGGTCTCGGAAGCTCTCATCGCGGACGACGACTGGCATCGTGTAGCATTTGTATGGGATGGCTTCACACGCAGCCTGCATATGGACGGGACCCTCGTAGCTGAGGACGAGCAAGGCAGTCTGGCAGAATACGGTGGTACTCTGAACATCGGCTGCGGCCCAGCCCATGAGCAGAGCACCCTCTTCTCCGGCCTGATCGACGACGTCCGCATCTACAACCGGGCGGTGAGACCGTAGCAGGTAATTGATGACACCACACTGGTGGGCTGTGAGAGCGTGGACTCACAGCCCATTTCATTTCTGCCCCGCGATCAGTCCCTCAGAAGAAGGCGGGGCCAGTGTGACCCAGCCTCGCTCAGTTCCCGCCCGAATGTCTCATAGGATGGGCAGATTCTGCCCATGCGGGCGCTGAAACGGCTCATCAGGATTTGCTGCCACCGAGTTGGATGGGCAGGTGTTGGGCGTAGCGGAGGAAGTCGGCGTCGGTGGTCAGGATTTGCAGGTCTTCGAGGTGGGCGACGGCGCAGATCAGGAAATCGGTGGTGGAACCCTGGATGCCTTTCTTGCGACAACGATTGCTGTACCGGGCGGCCTGGACGAAGTGGTCGGTCGTCAGGGCAATGTCCTCGAAGGGGGCCAGTGCCTCTTGCAGTTTCTTGAACTGGGCGGGATTGGGAATGCCCGATAGCAATTCCTGCCTGATCGGACCGATGAGGACCACCCGTCCATCTCGGATCAGGTCCTCGATCACGCCAGCCAGATGGTCGTCGGGCGACTTGCGTCGGAGGACCTTGGACCAGACGCAGGTATCAACCAGCACCTTCATCGGCGACGGGCCTTCTTGTATTGATAGGACGGGTCGAACTCGATCTTGCCGGCCAGTTTGAGCACGCCAAGCTGCTTCTTGCGGGCGACGTACTCCTGCAAGGCCGTCGTGACCGCCTCCTTCTTGGTCTTGTGCCGCCCCACCGCCTGGGCCTCCAGGATCAGTCCATCGTCCAATGCCAGATTCGTCGCCATCAGCGGCCTCCTTTCTACACAAAGTATAACACACTATGATGTGTAGAACAAGAGGGCGTTTTTCGCGGTACCCGTTCCGGATGAGATCTCTCCACTGCGGTCGAGATGACAGAGGGGGAGCCCTCGGCAACGAGAGGTGTGGCAGCCTCAAGTCCGAAGGACTTGGGGATGGCTAAGAGTAAAGGCGCTACCCAGTGTGCGTCTACACGCCAAGTCTACCATCGCCAAGCCTACGCTTCGCTACGGCTTGACGCTGCCACACGAATACCAGAGTACTTTCACAGATACGTCTGGAGGTTTGCAGGTACCTCTCATGGATTTATCAAAGAGCGCGCGGGGCGTTAAGAGTCAGCTTCCTCGGGGAAGTTGAGGTAGGCGTATTGGCCGAAGTGTTGGCGGGCGGCACGGTCGTAGGCTTTGGCGGCTTCGATCTCGTCTTCGAAGAAGCCGATCTGGCGGCGCTTGCCCTTGACGGTGATGGCGACCTCCCACTGGCGCATCGCCTTGCACCAGGAGACGCCCTTATAGGGCGAGGTGGCGCCCTTCTCGGGCTTGCTGTTCCAGGCGTTCTGCATGGTGGTGCAGTTGCGCATGTTGACGCGGCGGTTGTCCACGCCGTTATGGTTGATGTGGTCGACGACCATGCCTTTGGGCGTCTGCATGATGACGCGATGCATCAGGAGGTTTGTCCCCTTACTGCGCCGGGCGGCGTAGGCGCCCCCGCCGGGGGTGAAGCAGTAGTACCACTTGTGCTGGTTGAGCCATTCGAAGTCGGCGGCATCGACGATGGCGAACTTGCCCTTGGTCAGAGCGATGTAGCGGATCTCGTCGTTGGGCGGTTCGGGCGGCTCGACCCGGACCGGGGGCTCGCGCCGCGCGCGGAAGTTGCGGCACGTGCTTTGGGGCCCGACGCTCCGGGGCCTACCCGGGCTGTCGGGATGGTTCATGCACGTCGTCGGCGCGGGCCAGCCGGCCATCATGCCGACGTAACATTGCCGCGCCGAGGGCCGGAGACCGAAGACGCAACGCCCACAGGTGCGGCTCGGTGTCTGGCCTCCATCGCTGGTTGCCGGTGGCTGGCGATTCGTGTCTCGCTTGGGTCGGCTCATCGCTGATCTCCTGATTCTTGACGGCCGCGAAAAACGTCGCGCCTCTGCTATTGGGCGAAGCTGCACGTTCTTTGCGAAAAAAACGGAGTTCGAGCGATGCGGTGAATCCGTAACTGCTTGTCGGAACACGAATAAAAAAAGTTTTCCCTGTCACCGGCTTTTGATTCTAAAGCGCTGCACGTTCTTTGCGATTTTCAGGGGGCGCAAAAAATCACGGGCCGTGGCGACTCGCGCCACGGCCCGTCCTTCCAGTAGGGGGGACTTCAGATCTGTATCAGGTGCGGCGCCGGCGGGCTAAGGCCAGGCCGCCCATGGCCAGCAAAGCGATGGTGGTCGGTTCGGGGACCGACATGGCCCCACTGAAACCGCCGGAGCCGTTGAAGCCGCCGTCGAGCATGTCGGCGAAGCTGTAGTAGCCCGGGCCACTGCCGCCTTGCAGGGATAATTCAAAATCGAGCGAGGGGAGTCCCATGTTTTCGAGAATGGCTAGCGCCGCCGATCCCAGGGCAGCACCCTCGTGGGTGATGAAAACGTCGGTGATATCGACCTGGAACTGGGTGAACCCGCCGGCGACGGTGCCGATCGTGGCCAGGTCGCCGCCACCAATGGTTCCGGTCATATAAGTCACGCTGTTGTCGGCGCTCTTGATCACAATATCCGAACTGCCCAGGGCCGTCAGGGTATAGGGCGCGTCCGGGATGCCGCCGACCTGGAAGGTGGGCAGATAGACATGGGCCCCGGTCAACGCATCGTAGTTACTGCCCAGCCCGGTGTCGACGAGAATGTCCTGGTCGAAGCTGAGGACGCCGGCGCCGTTGTAGGCCCACTGACCGGCGGTGTCGGGCGCCGGACCGAACTCGACCACGTTCTGCGGGGTCATCGTACCGGCCCACGTCGAAGCGGCGCCCATCGCGACAAGAACAACCATTATACTGAGCAGTGAAACTCTCATCTTCTCTCCTCTAATATCGTCAAGCGACTTACCCGGCGTCGTTTGCTTTCTTGTGTGAGCGTCTCTAGGACCACAGGCTTCGCGTCGCCATCCGGCGGCGACGGAACAGACCGAGCGATCCGCCCAGTCCCAGCAGGATGATGGTCGCCGGCTCGGGCACCGCCACGAGATAGTCCTGTCCGCCGGCATAGCCGACTACGAGCAGGTCGGCTTTGGCGCTGCCGGTCAGTTCGTTCAACCATTTGTTGGCGGTGTCACTGTCGAGGTTGACCGCCTCGAAGCCGCCGATCCCGGCGGTGCCGTCGGCCGTGACATCCCAGCCCAGAGGCGAGGTCGGCAGATCCTCGTAGATGATCTCCCAAACCGCCGCGGCGAACGTCTCAGCCATGCTGTTCTGCTGGCTGGTGTATGAGCCGCCGCTGGCCCAGGCCGGGTCGTAATGCTCGGCCCACAATTCGCGCAGGTAGTTCGCCTTCTGGCTGCCCACCACCTCACCCAGGTAGCTGTTGTACGTCGTGTCGGGCATGCCCACTGAATAGGCGGAGGTCGTCGCAGGCGGCGGTTCCGGCAGTTCGATGCAGAATCCGGGAATCAGGCCGTTGGACCAGGTGTTCCCGATGCCGGTGCCGCCGGTCTTGTTGAGCATGTAAACGCCGGCCATCGCGTCGGCGCCCTCATAGCCGGCGCCCCAGAAGGTCGTGACACCATGAGCGCCGTAGCCGTCATGAACGATGTCCACGGTATTGGCCAGGCTCGTCGTTATGACTGGAGAGGACAGCGCGAGAACCACAGCCGCCAGAAGCACCTTTCGTATCCGCCATCGTCTCATATCACCCTACCCCCTAGAAACGGCACGGCCTGCGCCAAAAACGTGCAGCCGCGATAGCTGGTGGACGAGGGAAGATGATCGGGCCCGGCCCCATTCGACAATACCGATAGCATCGGCATCAATGGAACACCTGCTGGCTCTGATCGGTTCTGCACCCCCCGGTCCAGACGACTTGCAGCGATACACCCCCCAAGGATGAACTCAAGTCATCGCGTCAGAAAAACCAACTCTACTTTGGTGCCCAGCAAGAAGCGTAACGAGCACCCCCCATGTAGATGTGACCGCCAGTGGCGATCGACAAGAATCAGTCTACCCGATTCTAGAGTCGATGTCAAGAGAATTGGACCCGGCGGAGGTCGATGAATTCACCCGATTCAAGAAATCCTCACAGACGGAACGACAGGCCGCGAATTACCGGACACGCCCGGTATTTTTTCTCCGGCCGCCGGCGAGCCGTTCGGCAGCCCGCAAGGCACGGGGCCTGCCGGAGAGGAGGCCGCAAGGAGGCCACAAGATCACGGAAGTCACGATCCCAATCACCGGCGCGCCATTCGTCGGAACCGCCAACACACCGGAGGCCGCACTGGAGTTCGCCACTGTGGATAACTTGTTGATAACTCCACTTAAAGATTGGCGGCGGGCCCTCTTCGCGTTCTTGTCACTGCAATCGGCGTGCCTCAAGCTGCATCTCGGCGCGGGCCGGCGGAACACAAATCCTCGGCGTCAACCATAAAACCTTCTTTAAAAACATTTTACGGCGGCGGCGTTCCAGGCGACTTAAACCACGGCCCGCTGAACGCCCCCCGGCGCCGGGCGTTGGACCAATTCCCCCTGATTCAGGGAGCAAAACGCCATTGGCTCGCGATATGTGTGGATAATCCGTAGAAAAGTCGCCCGAAGGCTCGCAGATCGGGTATGGACTGGCGTGGCCGAGCCGCAGGCGTATAATAACCTACCGTCGTTACGCGGTCCATTGCGGGAAGGATACCTATGCAAACAGTAGGAAATTTAGCTCTACCGGCCCTGGTTTTGGCCATTGCGTTGAGCCTGGGCTGCCGCCGAGACCTCCAGGCGCCAGGCCGACCGGCCCAACAGCCCGTCCGCACGGGCCCCACATGGGGCCCGGAAACCGAGGGATTACAGATCCGCCTGCGCCCCACCAAGCGAATCTGGGGCCCAGGCGAAACCATCACCTTCAAGTTGGATATCCGCAACCGAGGCAAGCGCCTGTTCGCCTTCGACGCCAGCGAGCCGATCGGTGCCGATCGCGTTGCGATGGATGGCCGGTGGTATCGCCGGCGCCGCTTGCGAAAGGCCGCCAGCGTCCGCCCTCTGGGGCCCGGCGCGGAACTGACTAACCTGGTCCTGGCCTTGCCTCCGACGATCGGCCGGCCCCGGGCCTCGGGCCGACACAGCCTCCGCGTCGCTCTCCTGTTCGAGGGCGTCGAGGTCGCCAGCAACCCGGTCGCCATTGAAATCACCCCCGCACCCTGACGGTCGCGCTTCACGGCGAGATTCGCTCGGCCGGGACGAGGCACACAAAGGACCCCCATGCACTTTGGAATCGACGTACTGCTGCAAAACGCATCGCTCCGCAGGCCGCTTGCAGGCCGGCGCGTCGCCCTGCTCGGCCATCCGGCTTCCGTCACACACGCATGTCGGCACAGCCTTGATGCGCTCAGGGACTGTGCGGACCTGCAGGTGGCGGCCGCCTTCGGGCCTCAGCACGGAATGCGCGGCGACAAGCAAGATAATATGATCGAAACGGACGACTACGTCGACCCGCGTCGCAACATTCCCGTCTTCAGCCTATACGGCCAGGCGCGACGGCCCACCACGACGATGATGGAGACCTTTGACGTCCTGCTGGCGGACCTTCAGGACATCGGGGCGCGACCCTACACGTATATCACAACGCTGGCGTATTTCCTCGAGGCCTGCGCCGAACATGGGAAGGCCATCCGGATTCTCGATCGCCCGAACCCCATCGGACGACCCGTCGAAGGCGCCATTCTGGAAGAGGGCTGGACTAGTTTTGTCGGGATCGCCTCGCTCATCATGCGACATGGCCTGACGCTGGGCGAACTGGCCCGCTGGTTCGTTGCGAAAGAGAACCTTGACGTCGATCTGAACGTCGTGGGCATGACCGGCTACGAGCCCGAAGCCGGGCCGGGATATGGCTGGCCTCTTCACGAGCGATCGTGGGTCAACCCCAGCCCCAACGCCTCCAGCCTCAACATGGCGCGCTGCTTCCCAGGAACGGTCCTATTTGAAGGGACCACGCTATCGGAGGGTCGAGGCACCGCAACGCCCCTGGAAGTGGTCGGGGCCTGCGACATCGATTTCGACATCATCCTCAAGCGAATGCGCTCACTGGCGTCGCCCTGGCTGGTGGGCTGCGCGCTGCGGCCATGCTGGTTCGAGCCCACCTTCGGCAAGCACACGGACCAGACATGCTCGGGGCTCCAGATCCACACGGACCACGACGCCTATCGCCACGAGGAGTTCCGACCCTATCGACTGGCCGCTCTGATGCTCAAGGCGATCCGGCTGGAATACCCCGACTATCCGCTGTGGCGCCGCTTTCCCTTCGAATACGAGACCGAGCGGCTCCCATTCGATCTCCTCAGCGGCGGGACATTTCTGCGCCGGTGGGTGGACGATCCCGACGCCGAACCAGCCGACCTGGACAGCCGCCTGATCGCCGATGAGCAGCAGTGGCAGGACCTCAGAACACCCTTTCTGCTGTACTGACGCGTGCTACCACCAGCCAAGAGGAGGAAAGCGTCCGGCTTCTTACCTGGCGCGATTGAACTGAAGCGCTTCGCCAGGTCCCTTCCGATTGAGCTTTAAGCTGATGTCGAACAGTGGCTGTTATTCCGTCTTGTTCGAAGAGCTATTCATCCATCGTGCCGTCCGAGCGATGCGGAAACCGGAAGCGCCGCATCTTGCTTTGGGCCAGAAATTGATCCGGGCAAACACATTGCAGCTAAACGGCTCGCTGCCGTACGTGCCACCCCGAATCATGTGCGCAGCGCCTTGGTAGTAGGGATTTGCCTGTTTGTCCGCTGTGTATTCGCACCCCTGGTCCAGACACCATTCCCAGGCATTGCCGCTCATGTCGTACAATCCCAAGGCATTGGGACGGAATGACCCGACGGGCGTCGTGGCGGCCGGCAGACTCTCCCGCTCCTCTGTGGAGAGAGAGATATCACAGAAGAGACAGGAGATTTCGCCCTCCCTGGCGGTGTTCTTGCCGTTGCCATAAAGGACACTCCTGCCCCCTTCACGGGCGGCGTATTCCCACTCCGCTTCCGTGGGCAGGCGATAGCCCTTGACCTCGAGAATACTATCAGTGGGGTTCCCGTGGGCGTCGATGACCTCGTACGTCTCCAGATCGTAGGCTACGGGATATCCTTCCCTCTTGCTCAGCCAGTTGCAGTATGCGGCGGCATCCTCCCAGGCCACCCAGACAACGGGATGGTTATCCTCCTGTTTGAATCCACTCTTCTTCCAAGTATAGGTATCATAAGGCGTTTCGTTCCTTTCGCGCTGCGCTTCAAGGTCCTTCTCCTTGAGGGTCTGATACGCCGAGGCCCGTACAAACGCACGAAAATCGCCGACTGTCGTCTCGCATTTCGAGATATAGAAGTCGTCCAGTTTCACTTCATGAAGCGGCCTCTCATCGATCATGAACTTCCTCTCGTCTTCGAAAACGTCTCCCATTAAGTAGGTCCCGCCCCGGACAAGGACGAGGTCCTGGCCGCCGCCCAGTGCCACAGGGCTCGACGCGAAACAGGTTCCCAGACAGCCTGTGATCCATACGCACAAGATTGGGTGGATTGTTGGTCGGTTCATGATAGGCCTCCAGTAAGTAACGTGTGTCGTCGATAACGTTTGTATCGCTGCGCAACTGACGTTTCCCGTGAGAGCCGGGCAAGCCACGTGGTATTTCCATACGCTTAATTGCGCCGGCGCAGACCGTGTTACAGAGTGCCTACGTACGCGTTGCACGGTGCCGGAGTCGATGGGGAAAGTGAAAAGAGTCCTTGCTTAAGTCCCGGTATTGGTGGTAAAATCCCATCCAGAACGAATGTTTGATCTTTAGAGGTGACAATGCCGATTACGTACGAGGTCCGAGACGGTGGGGCTTTCGTCTATACCCGAGCTAGAGGTGCGGTTGCCGAGGCAGACCTTCTGGGTCACCAGGAGGCGATGCTGTCCGATCCGCGCGTTCAGCCGGGTTTCGATTCACTGTTCGACGCGACGATGGCCCAGGGGATCGATCTTTCCAAAGCGACCATCGAGAGAATGACTGCGGTCGATAAGGCCAACGCCGAGAAACTCGGTCGGGGCAAGGGCGCCCTTGTGGTGCGCAGCGATGTCGAGTTGGCCGAGTACTTCGAGATGCTCTACAAGGGCCCTCGCGCACTCGTGCTGTTTCACAATCTTGATGTCGCCCTGGTCTGGCTCGGGAGGGAAGGTCCCTCAATGCGTTAGCGCCACGAGCGTTCGGGGCGAGAGACGGGTGAAATCGATCTTGCCCGGTGTGCAGGAGAATTCGACGTCGGCGTTGAGCGGCAAGACCAGGGTCCGACGGGATTCAACGGGCGCGGCAAACTCCAGGGTCGCCGTGACGGCGCTGTCGTTGAAGTTCTCGACGATGACACAGTTATCTCCGATCAGGTACAACGCGACCTTGCTCGGCGCATCGAATTCCATGCCGAACGGGGCCAGCATCTTCCGGCGCAAGGGTCTGAGTTCCTCACGCGACAGGTTCAGCAGTTGCTTGGGCTTCCCATCGACTTTCAGGGTCACAAGGTCTTTGGCTTGGTCGGCCGGGATCGTCAAGCGTTCAATCAGGCCATCGGTCGCCAGCACGGGGGCGCCGGCCTGGAGCAAGGCGGCCAGCTTGGCGGAAAGATCCGGGTCCTTGAGAGTCTGTACGGGTAGGAAGGCCGCCTGTGCATCCGTGCCCAGTCGATCGGTCGGAACCAGTGGCAGACCCAGCATACCGACGAAGTCGTAGACGTACTGCTCGTCGTGCGCGTCACTGTTGGGCGGTTTCGGCGCCGCGATGCCTCGAATCGGTTTGCCGCGCACGAGCCGGGCCAGTTTGAATAGGCCCGGGATTTCGGTGCGCAGCCGGGCGACATTGGCTGGTCCCGTATCGCGCTGAAGCGAACCATAGCAGAACAGCAACATTTCCTTCGCGTCGGCCAGAACGGTCTGTCGGGCCTGCTCGACGTACGTATCCTCGTGCGTCCCATAGGGGTCGAACCAGCCGCCACCGCACTTGGTCCCACCGATCGCACCCAACCAGCGCATGATATAGTAGGCCTCGTACTGGACTTTGCCGCCCCAGCGCGGGTCCTCGAAGTCGCGCGTTTCGGTCCCCACCCAGATCCGGTCGTACTCGGCCGTCTGTCGGGCGACCTCGTAGCCGCGATTATGAAAGTTGTCATACCACTGGGGATATTTGATGATAATCTTGACGTTGGGATTGACCGCGCGGGCCGGCTCAAGGATGCGCCGCCGGCTGACCTGCATCATCAGGTCGCAACGATACCGGGCCCATGATCGGCCACCTCGGGCCTCCCGGCACTCGTCACACTGGCAATCGGTGAACAGAAAATCGTCGATCATGATCTCGTCGAACAGCGAGGCGGTGTATTCGAAGATCTCCTGCAAATGCTTCTGGGTAGGGATGTCGGTGTAGCAGTCGACGAGCTTCCAGCCGGTGGAGGCCTTGCCGACGTTGGTCGTGGTGACACAACCTGAGACGTCGAAGCCTGCTTCCTGGAACCGTTTCTTGGCGTGCTGGAGCGTCGCTCTCTCGGCGGTATAATTGCTCCGGAAGGTCTCGAGGAATACGTGCGTAACGCCGGTCTTCTTGCACCAGTCGATCGCCTGGTCGGCTTGCTGTTCATCGGTCAAATGGTCGCGTACGTTCTGGGCCGTGAACAAGGTGGCGATCCTCAATACATCCTTGTTCTCGCTGGCCAGTTCCCACAGCGATCCGGCCCGCGCCGCGGCGTGGGGCAGACCGATCAGAAGAACCGCCAGGTGAAACACTCGAATCGATACGGATCTGCTCATGCCCTTGCCTCCTGGATTGGATGGGAAGACTACTCGCTAAGAAGCGCTTCGATTCTGTCCTTCAGCCGGCGACAGGCCTCGCCCGGATCGGGGGCTCGGGTCACCGCCTCGCAGACGGCGACGCGCTCGGCGCCGGCGCCCAGGACCTGGTCGACATTGTCACGGGTGATCCCGCCCAGGGCGACGTGACCGACCCCCGTCTCGGAAAGGCGGGCCAGACCCGTGCGGACGTAATCGAAGCCGGCGATCTCGATCTGCGGCTTGGTGGGCGTGGGAAAAACGGGGCCCAGGCTCACATAGCTCGGACGCACGGAGACCGCCCGGTCCAGTTCGCCGGCCGAATGCGTGCTCTTACCGATAATCAGCGGAGTAAGCTGCAACCTCCTGACCTGCTCGATGGGCAGATCGTTCTGACCCAGATGCACCCCATCGGCACCGGCAACGGTGGCAATGTCGGCCCGGTCGTTGATGATGCTCAGCACGCCCGTCTCCTTGCACATCTCGGCGAACTCAACCGACAGGGCGAAAAGCCGATCGTCGGGAATATCCTTGGCTCGCAACTGGATGCAATCGGCGCCGCTGACGGCGCACCGGCTCGTCAGTGAGAGCACCTCAGCGGGCAGGTTGCTCGTGATGATGACGTACAGCCGGACCCGTTGGAACCGCTCGGCCGGCTCAGCGAAGAGCACGACATCCTTCTCGAACGTATAGGCCTCGTAGCGCAGCCGCTCGATCTCGGCGGCGATGGCCCCGCTCTCGGTCTGCACCGTTTCGGCCAGGGCGCGCAGCGCCTCGGTCAGACGCTTGGCCCCGGCGGTGAAACCGTCCGCCAGCGTCGCGCGCTGGAGCTGGTTCTCGACTTTCAAGCCCACCCCGACGTCGCCCAAGGTGTCCCGACCGGCCAGGAGGCGGCCCGCGTCGAGTTGACCGATCGCGGCCGACAGCTCGTGACGCAACTGCTTGGCCCGACCGCTCAGTGGCTCGGCGTTCAGCGCGAAACGGCAGTACTCTTCCATCACCCGCAACGCCTCGCGGGCCCGATTGAAATTCGCATCGATGATTCGGTAAGCAGCTCTTTGCATCATGCCCACGATTATACGCCCAATCGGCGCCGAAGGGAATGCCCTCTGGTTCGCTGCCGAATCGTCGCGCGAGGAGCGTCTGGGATGTCGAGACCGTTTAGACGTGGATGTTGACGAAGGCGGCGTAACAGTTCAGGAAGATGACGACGCCGCAGATAAAGCGGGTCAGACTGGGGGTGAACAGGGTAATCAGCCAGACCGCGGCCAGTTGGAGGGATTTGCCCAGGAGGGGCCCCCAGACGATCCCGTACGAGTAGGACAGCATGCGGACAACCGCGTTCATCTCGTGGCGCGGCCCGATCTGAGCCATAAAGTAGGTCGTCGAGAGCGCGTCGACCAGAGCCGAGTAGGCCAACAGGAGAAACAGCAGCCTGTACCGGTCGAATAGCAACCGTCCGTTGCTCTCAATACTGATCTCGTTGTCCAGTACTCTCATCGCTGACCTCGCGTCCCATCGTCGACGCCCACCATTCCAAAACAAAGCACACTGATATTATTTCGACGCAGCCTGAGATAAGTTCGCCAAACCAGCCAGATTTATGGAAAAAGCGAGCACCGGCGCCAGGCTCACAATCGTAACTCGTGCTGCGGAAGCAACAGGCGGCTGGCCTATGCAGAAAAAAAGCCAGCTTCCCTGCTGGCCTGATAGGCCTATGCGGAGAAGCTGGCTAACCAGAATACTTTGCCAATGTGTTTCGACCAAGCCACACGCGCCAGCATGTGGCCGGCCACGACATAGACTCAATCATCAACCTCCCGGACTTACTGGGCCCGCGTACACGGACCGCCGGCGCCACAACCGCCTTCAGCAGCGGCCGCGGCATTCGGGCACGCGGCCTGAGCGGACGGGCACGTCTTCCCGGCTGTTGCCTTGGCGGCCCCTGCCGGACAGGCTGCCTCGCCGGCGCAGGCGCCCCCGGAGGCACACGTCGAGGCGTCGCCACCGTTACGCGCTGCCTCGGCGCAGACGCCGGTCACCTTACAGCAGTCCTGCGTGCCTTCCCGCGGACAACTATCGCACTTGTCAGCGGCCGCCACCGCCGGGCTCTCGGCTCCGGGCCTGTCGACGTAGCCGGCGATCAGGGCCGTACCTGCAATCAAACCGACGATCACGATTGTCGCCAAAAGCGGGCTCTTGGACAGATTCAAGCTCATGTTTAATCTCCACCGAAGTCAGGTACGTTGTCAATCCATCAGCAGTTCCGATAACCGCTACAGGCTCTCTATTTCACCATACAGTACTCATCGGCAATACTCCAGGTTCGTGTGAATACACGTTTTTGCAGGCCGATTCCGGGCGCCGCTCCGAAACAGGGGACGGCCGTTTTGGCCTCTGGGCGTCCAAACTGCCAAGCAGGCCACATCCAGCCCAGAATCCCTTTGACGACACCTGAGCCGCAGACTATACTGCGGCGTTTAATGGTGCGGCGAGCGGAAGCGTCTATCGGAGCAGCCTATGAACAGCCAAAAAATTGTGGCCGAAGGTATTACATTTGATGATGTGCTGTTGATCCCGGCCAAGAGCGATTTTCTGCCCACCCAGACCGATACCAGCACACACTTGACGAGTAATATCCAGATCAACATTCCCATCGTCTCGGCCGCCATGGATACGGTCACCGAATCGGCCCTGGCGATCGCGCTGGCCCAGGAGGGCGGCGTCGGCATCATCCACAAGAATCTATCCCTGGAGGCCCAGCAGCGCGAGGTCGCCAAGGTCAAGCGGTCCGAACACGGCGTGATCGGCGATCCGGTCACCCTCACGCCGTCCGAGCCGGTCCGGCGGGCCCAAGAACTGATGCGCGAGCAGAACGTCTCGGGCGTCCCCATCGTGCAGGGCAAGAAGCTCGTCGGCATCCTGACCCGCCGAGATCTGAAGTTCCTCAAGGACTACGACGCCGAGATCCGCACCGTCATGACCAAGATGAACCTGGTCACCGGCCCGGCCGACACGAAGCTCGAGCAGGCCAAGGAAATCCTGCAGAAGCACAAGGTCGAGAAGCTCTTGCTCGTTACCGAGAAGGGGGAACTGGCCGGCCTGATTACCATGAGGGATATCGACCGGGTCCAGCAGTACCCCAAAGCCGCCAGGGACCAGCGGGGTCGCCTGCGCGTCGGGGCCGCCGTCAGCGTACACGACTACGATCGCATCGACGCACTGATCGAGGCCGACGCCGACATCATCTGCCTGGACAGCGCCCATGGGCACTCCCAAAACGTCATCGACACCGTCAGCAAGATCAAAGCGAAGCACAACATCGACGTCATCGCGGGCAATATCGCCACGGCCGACGCGGCCCGGGCGCTGATCGATGCCGGCGCCGACGCCGTCAAGGTGGGCATCGGGCCCGGCGCCATCTGCACGACGCGCATCATCTCGGGTGTCGGGGTCCCCCAGGTCTCGGCCATTCTCGAGTGTGCCGAAGTCGCCAACAAGCATGGAATCCCGGTGATCGCCGACGGGGGCATCAAGCAATCGGGCGATATCACCAAGTCCATCGCCGCCGGTGCGTCGAGCGTCATGATCGGCTCGCTGTTCGCCGGCCTGAAGGAAAGCCCGGGCCAACTGGTCATCTACAAGGGCCGACAGTTCAAGGAATACCGCGGCATGGGCTCGCTCGGCGCGATGGTCAAGGGCTCGGCCGAGCGGTATGGCCAAAGCAGCCAGGCCCAGGCCAGCAAACTCGTGCCCGAGGGGGTCGAAGGCCGCGTGCCCTATCGAGGCATGCTCGGCGAATTCGTCTACCAACTGGTCGGCGGCCTGCGAGCGGGCATGGGCTATTGCGGCACACCCAACATCGCCGAACTGATGGAGAAGGGCCGGTTCGTTCGGATCAGCGCCGCCTCGGTCGGCGAATCCCATCCCCACGACATTCAGATCACCAAAGAAGCGCCGAACTACTCGGGACACGTGCCGAGCGACGATTGACAATCCCGTAGGGGCAGGCCCCCGTGCCTGCCCAACGCCGGGCAACCCCAGAGCGTTGCTCCTACCGAGGTCTTCATGATACGTGAAATGGTCGCCATTCTAGATTTTGGCAGTCAATACGGCCAATTGATCGCCCGCCGCGTTCGCGAACACAACGTCTATTCCCGCATCTGCCCGGCCGGCACCTCGGCCGAGGAACTGGCGAAGATGCCCCTGAAGGGGATCATCCTCTCCGGCGGCCCGGCCAGCGTCTATCACCCCGACTCCCCACGCTGCGACGAGAAGATCTTCGAACTGGGCGTCCCCATCCTGGGCATCTGCTACGGCATGCAACTCGGCTGCCAGATCCTCGGCGCCGAGATCGCGCGGGCCGAGAGCCACGAGTACGGCCGGGCCAATCTGAAGATGCTTGACAAGAGCGATCTTTTCGCCAATCTGCCCGACGAGACCCTGGTCTGGGCCAGCCATGGCGATCAGGTCGGTACGCTGGGCGACGGTTTCGAGAAGATGGGCGAGACCAAGACCTGTCCCTATGCCGCGGTGCGACACAAGGCCAAGAAGTTCTATGGCGTCCAGTTCCACCCCGAGGTCAGCCACACACCCAAGGGCGAAGTGATGCTCAAGAACTTCCTCTACAGCATCTGCGGCTGTGCGGGCGACTGGAAGATGAGCGATTTCGTCGCCGAGACGGTCAAGGGCGTTCAGAACCAGGTCGGCGACGCCACCGTCATCTGTGGGCTCAGCGGCGGGGTCGATTCCTCCGTCGTCGCCTCGCTGATCCACAACGCGATCGGCGACCAACTCGTCTGCATCCTCGTCGACAACGGCCTGCTCCGCAAGAACGAGCGGGAGGGCATCGTCTCGACCTTCCGCGACCATTTCCACATCGACCTGCGCGTCGTCGACTGGTCGCAGCAGTTCCTGACCGCCCTGGCCGGCGTGACCGATCCGCAGAAGAAACGCAAGATCATCGGCGCCGAGTTCATCGAGGCCTTCAAATCCGAGGCCGACAAGATTCCCAACGCCAGGTTCCTCGCCCAGGGCACGCTCTATCCGGACGTCATCGAGTCGGGCTCCAAGGATGGCAACCCGGCCGCCAATATCAAGCTGCACCATAACGTCGGGGGTCTGCCGGCCGAACTGGGTTTCGAGTTGGTCGAGCCGCTGCGCGACCTGTTCAAGGACGAGGTCCGTCAGGTGGGCGAGCATCTGGGCCTGCCTGAAGAGATGGTCTGGCGCCACCCGTTCCCCGGACCCGGGTTGGGGGTCCGCATCGTTGGTGAGATCACGCCGGAGCGACTCGAGGTGCTCCGCGCCGCCGACGAGATCCTGATCGACGAGATCAAGGCCGCCGGGCTGTATCGGCAAATCTCCCAGGCGCTGGCGGTGCTTCTCCCCATCTCCACCGTGGGCGTGATGGGCGACGAGCGCAGCTACGAAAGCGTCATCGCACTGCGGGCCGTCGAGACCACCGACTTCATGACCGCCGACTTCTCGCACATCCCCTACGAGGTCCTCGGGATCATCTCCAGCCGGATCATCAACGAGGTCCGAGGCGTCAATCGCGTCGTCTACGACATCTCCAGCAAACCCCCGGCCACCATCGAGTGGGAGTAACGTCGCCCCGAGAATTGGCTTTGTTTGGCTTTGTTTTCCCGCCCGAACCCTGTTTTCAGCCCTGAAAACGGCGAAATTGGGTTTGTTTCGCGCAAAAGGCCCCGGCCAGACACGCCGTTCCATCCCCGCCGCCCCAATTGGCTTCGTTTTCCCGCCCAATCGGCACTTACAGCCCTGAAACGGGGACAATTGGGTTCGTTTTGCGTAAAAAGGGCTGTGCCGGCCAGACCTTCGCGCCCGATGGGATTGTCGCCCTCCCACTCGCCGGGCAGCATTCGCCACCGCCGGCCCCAGCCCCGTCGGCCGGATTGATGATTTGCTATTTGTAATTCAGTATTCATACTCGTTAGTTATCTTACAAACCTCTCCGCCCACCGTCAAGACAAATTCTCCCCATTCACCTTCTTGCTCTCCCAGCCTCTCAATCATACACGCATCTACGCCTGCAGCCCCGTGCCTGCGCGGAACCATCTGAGGTGACATGACGTCGGCCATGGAATGATGCGACTGAAGCCCGGAGGCAGCGGGCCGCAGGAAACGTAACACAGCCTGCGCGCGAAGGTGGGGACTCCAGGTGGGACTTTCTGCCCGAAATTCCCTTGCCCGCTCAGCGCGATTTGGTGACAATGGTTTTCCGAAGAGACATTGCAGATGAAGCTGCGACGATTCGAGGCCAAGCCGGTTATCTGTGTCGTACAGGGACTGGGCTATCTATAATGGGAGCATGGGATTCCCTGATCGAGGGCTTCTTTGAGCCGCCAAGGGTGGTCCGAGGCAAGACGAAGGGAGAAATGAGTATGGCGTCCCCGCGCATTTCAGGAGCTACGCACGGTAAGGTGCTGGTAGATGACTGATCCGCTCTCGCTAATCGCAGCCGGAGCCGCCATAGGCGGTCTCGCCTCTAAGGTCACGGAGAGAGCTTGGGATAGTGGTGAACGCTGGCTACGTGAGACATTCGGTACGCATGCCGGTGAAGCCAAGGCACAAGCACGCGAGAACGCCGCGAAGTTTGTCCATCAACTCGCCATGCGTGTCGCAGTTTTGGAGGAGCAACAAGCACTCGACCAGGAGAAGGTTCTCAACACGCAACGCCATCCGCAATTTTCTGCCCTCATGCAGCAAACAATTCTGAATGCTGCAAAGACCAACGACGATGACAAGCACGATCTTCTTGCCCGTCTTGTGGCAGCTCGTTTAGCTTGCAGCGCCGAGACCACGTTTGCACTCGCCTCTGATTTGGCCTCTGACGCGATTCACCGTTCCACGCACCGCCAGTTAGAGCTAATGGCGCTGTGTTGTTTCCTTTACGAGATCCGGCCCATAGAACCGATTCCAACGGCGAGCGACTATCACAAATGGCTCAGCATCCACCTTAGCCCCTTTGAGAATTTTGAGTTCCATGAGATCAATGCGCGGCATCTCACAGCCATCGCGTGTGCTAGCTATGATCCCGCATCGCCTCGCCCTCTATCTGGCGTACTCCTGTTGAAGGCAGGAACGCACCTCATGGAAGCACTCATTGACGACGATTTCAGGCATATTCCCGTCATCGACCTTCTGCAGACCAACTGGGACCTTGGATTGAACGGCGTGCAATTGACTTCTGTCGGATCGATTGTGGGTGGACTGGCTCTGGGCCAGATCAAAGGAAGGGATTGTGGGTTGCCTTCTTGGAGTCGCGGCGGGTGACAGCGTCAAGCGTAGCTTGACGATGGGTCTGAACGCATGCGTAACTGCGCGGGGCGGCGGGGCGCATCTTGTGTGGGACGGCGGGGAACGGGGGGTTGTCACGATTGACATGCATCGCCTCAGAGCATATCATGCTGCGGACACTTCGGATCTAAGCAGAAATCCTATTAGACATGATCGGCAGATAATTCATATGACACAGAGAAGCACCCTAGTGGCCGTCATCATGATTGGCCTGCTTGCAGCATGTCGGGGGGTATTGAACGACACGAACGAGGCGCCCGTGCGAGGCATCCTTCCCAACGCCGTCGCAGCCGAGACGTCTGAGTCCGCTGACACTGAGATAACAAGTCCCGACATCGATATGAATCATCTTCTTGGGCATATTGATCCAGCCACCGACGCTAACTTTTCCAGAGTTACGAAACCCTATGCCAGTCGAGAGGGTCTCTACCTGCTCGGTGAGGTTTGCCGCGCGTTTGTTCGGATGCATCAGACCGCCAAGAAAGACGGTGTTTCGCTGGTCATCGTTTCGGCCACGCGGAATTTCGACGCTCAGAAGCGGATCTGGGAGGCCAAGTGGACGGGGGCCCGATTGGTGGATGGCCGGAATCTCGCCAAGACCATCCCCGATCCGATAGCCAGGGCGAGAGTCATCCTGAGATACTCCTCCATGCCAGGCACATCGCGGCATCACTGGGGAACCGATGTTGACATCAACAGCGTGGAGAATGCCTACTTCGCATCAGCACAAGGCCGAAGGGTCTACAAATGGCTGGCCGCCAACGCAAAGGACTTCGGCTTCTGCCAGCCCTATACGCCCAGAGGAAACGATCGCCCCCAGGGCTATGAGGAAGAGCCCTGGCACTGGTCCTATTGCCCGGTGGCGAAACGCTACCTGGAGCAGTACGTACAGAAAGTCAACTATGACGACATCCGCGGCTTCAAAGGATCGGACACCGCTACCCAACTCGATGTGATAAAAAACTATGTGCTGACCATTAATCCCAAATGCCTCAAGCACTCGGACAAGTAGCGGCACCACTCGCTTGACCGGCAACGTTTCCGGTCCCTCCCGCCTCCGACCTTCTATCCGACACTCAAGAATCGGCTTGCCCTATCGGGGTCCAGCACTCACAATAGAGATCAAGCGTAGAGTGCGGCTAACCATATGCTGTTCGGGAAAGGAGTCGATCATGAGAATCTCATTGAGTCTGCTTGTATCGATGTTGCTGCTGGCCTCGATTGCCCTGGGGGTTGGCGTCTCCAAAGCCCCGAGTCCTGAGGCCGAGGCCATTAAGGACCTTGTGGACGAGTACGCCCGCTGCTGCCAGGAGAAGGACCTGGAGGGGATGGGCCGGGTCTTTGCCAACAGTCCCGACACGATCATGATCAGTGCGACCGGCCCGCGCGTCTCCATGGGCTGGAAGATGATCACCGCGGGCTACCGCACCTTCTTCCAGAATGTGAGCAACTTCAAAACGGAGTTCGCCATTCACACGGTCAAGGTCTTCGCCGACGGCAAGGCGGCCTGCCTGACCGCCCACCAGGAAGCCACCATGACCTTCAACAACAATCCGGTCGCCTTCAAGAACGTCCGCATGACCTGGCTGCTGGAGAAAAGCGAAGGCCAATGGAGAATCGTCAACGCCCACTGGTCCGTCGCCCAGCGACCCTAGAGCGGCAGGACGGGTAGATTCTGCCCATGCGGATGCGACGGAACAGATTCGGGATAGAATAATGTGCAAGGGCAGAGTTGCGATTGTGACCGGCGCGGCCGGCAGCGGCATGGGGCGCAGCATCGCGTTGACGCTGGCGCGACAAGGCGCTGCGGTTGTTGTGAACTACCGCACGAGCCAGGAAAGTGCAGAGGACATTGTCGGGCACATTCAGCGTCAGGGAGGATCGGCCCTGGCGTGCCAAGCCGATGTGATGCAACAGGATCAGTGCAAGACCCTTGTCGCAACGACCATTGAAGCCTTCGGCAGGATCGACATCTGTATCGTCGGTCCGGGCGCCGGCTGGCACGCCGAACCGATCGACGCGCTCGATTCAGTAGGCGCTCTCGACGACGCCCAAAAGGAACTGGCGCCAATCTATCATCTCATGCCACTCGTACTGCCCGGCATGTACGAAAGACAATGGGGACGCTGGATCACAATCGCCCTGACGCCACCCTACAATTCCCCAGCCTATGCCTACAACGCAGCGAAGGCGGCGCGCGTGCACGCTACACTGCTCGCGCGCGACGCGGCGTGGGCCAAGGGTGTCACGGTCAACACGATCGGCCCCGGACCGGTCGCACCGATCGAGAGTCTGAAGCTTGCCATCGAGCAATGCGAGCGCGGCCCGGCCTGGAAAAGCCGCATGTCCGCGTCGCCTCAGGACATCGCCGAAGGCGTCGCCTTCCTCTGTTCCGAAGCCGGCGATTATGTCTCAGGCGCCATACTGCCCTACTTGTATCACGGCTGAAATGAAGGACGCTGACATGAGACGCTTGGCGGGGAATCTTCTAATGGGTCTGGGCATCCTCGGTGCGGCCTTGACGCTGATCTGGATCGTGGGGGGTATTGTTGTGACGCCGCACGATGCGAATGAAGACCAGCGCACCATGCGCGATGCCGGCATTCTTATGGCCGGCGCGATGCTGGCGGTCGAGGTCGTCGTCTTCCTCATAGGGCGGTCGCTACGCCGGTCAGAAACCAACGCCGCAACACCGGAAGCGAAGCACCGCTCCAGGCGTCGCCGCTGGCTCCTGATCCCCTATCTGGCCGGCAGCCTCGGGATCGGAGCGTTGGCCGCCTTTCTTCCCCGGTCGGCGTATGAAGCCATAGAACCGCTCGGCCTGCTGATCTGCCAGCCGTACATCCTCGTGCATTTCATCGGCGGCGGTCTCCTGGGCATCAAGCTCAGCGAAGGCGGCATGACGCACATCGTTACCGTCGCCGCCAACTTCGTCTATTTCCCGATCCTTCTCTATCCCCTGTACCGCATCCTCACCATGGACCGAAAGGTCGAAGCAAAGACCTACACGCTCATGAAAACGGCCCTGGGCCTGTTTCTCGGCGCGCACATTCTCATTGCCCTCTTCCTGGTCATTGCGTCGCAAGCCTAGAGATGATTGAAGACAAATCGAACGCTTGATTTCCTGCTGGTGGCGCGTGACAATCTGACCCCTGAGGTCACAACATAGCAAAAGACTGTCCGGCGGAGACCCAGGCAACGTTCTCCAATGGCGCCATTCAGGAGGATACGGATGCGATTCGACATCCACAAACTGAAGATCGTTCTGGCAATAACGTTATTCGTCGTCGCGACGACATCGCTCTACGCCGGCGCGCCGATGTTCGATCCGGTGATAGACCGGCCGGGGGAGGAATGGTGCTATGCGGCGCAGTCGACCACCGTGATCGGCATGCCGTTCGTTCCGGAACCGGTGCAGGTCACCTATGACGGGGCGATCTATACACGCCATGCAGAGCTGGCGTTCTTCTTCGGAAGGACACTCAAGCCGGTGATGGCCAGGAACAAGACCTTTCTCGACGGCTGGATCCCGGTGGTCGGCTACGGTTGGCAAGAGGACGGGCTTGAGTATCACCTGGAGATATTCAGCGCGGAACTGCCCGAACTTGGCCGAACGAATCTGGTTCAATTCGCCAGGCTGACCATGAGGAATCCGGGTGCGTCACCGGTCGAAGGCGTCGTGGCGGCAGCCACCAGAAACTCCGGCGGGCATTTCCGTCTGGGCGGGGTTCGCGAACCTATCACTCCCACAACGCGCTTCACCATGCGCGACAACCTCCTGATTCGAAACGAGAGACTTCTCTATGCGTTTTCGCCGGGAGCGGAAACCTACGCCGTGCCGGAGGTGCCCTACCAGGGCGACTACCAAGCGAAGGATCATTACATCACCGACCGCGTCGCAACGGGATTCAGCGTGTACCGTCGCACGCTCAAGCCGGGCGAACGATTCGACGCCTACTTCAAGATGCCGCGCGTGCCAGTGAAGGAGCCGGAGCAGATCAAGGCCATCGCAGCCGCCGACTATCAGCGTGAGCTCAGTGAAACCGTCCGCTACTGGAAAGATCTACTGGGTGACGTTGAATTCGAGATTCCGGAGAAGCGGGTCAACGATTCATATCGAGCGGCGCTCGTACATTTGATCCTGGCGACCCGGGTACAGAACGGCACGAGACGCCAGGGCAGTGGCCTGCCTTATGATGCACTGTTCCTGAACGATTATATCGATATGCTGCTGGCCTACGACACGGCCGGCCTGCACCGGTTCTGCGAACCGAATGTCGACTGGCTGATCCGCAAACAGCACACCTCCGGCATGTTCATCGACGTCCACAACCGAGGCAACGACGACATCGTCACCTCGCATGGACAGGGGCTTTTCTGCCTGGCGTATCATTTCATCATGACCGGAGATCGAGAATATGGGCAGCGCGTCTATCCTCACATCCGCAAGGGCGCCGAACTGATCATCAACGACCACAAGACCGACAAGCATGGACTGATTCGACCGTCCATTCCCTATGACGCACCCATGGTCACCGGGTACCATACCTGTCATAATCTTTACGCCCTCGTGGCGCTGCGGGCCTCGATCCGGGTCGCCCGCCTGCTCGGTGAGACCGAAAACGCCAATGCCTGGGCCGACGCGGAAGCAACGTATCGCCAGGCGATCATCAGGGCGATCGACCACATTTATCGCCAAGAGGGTTACATCCGCTCGGGGCTGTATGATTGGACGCCCGGATGGGTGCAAGGGCGGCAGGGTTGGGCCAACGAGTATCCCAATCAGGATTGGGAGAACAACCTGCTGGTCTACCCGACGGAACTTCTGAGCCCGGACGATCGGCGCGTAGCGAAAACGCTGGCGACGATCCGCCAGCGGAAGTATCGCGAAGGCTGTATGAGTTACCGCAACGGCATGCACGTTCACCAGTATGTCACACTGAACCAGGCGAACCAGTATCGAGCGATCGGCGACCAAAGACATGCGCTGTTGGACCTGTATCACGTCCTGCTGCACAACGGTTCGACACATGAGGGCTTCGAGAACCTGGTCGTGCCATGGTCCAACCGCACGCCGGCGGCGAATTGTCCACCGCCTCACGCCTGGGCGGCGGCCAAGACCGCGCTGTTCCTGCGAAACATGATGGTCTGCGAATACGGTGGACAGGCCGGGCTGGATGAGAAGAATCGCGACCTTCATTTGTACTCGCTGATTTCGCCGGCCTGGATGGAACCTGGAAAAAGGGTGTCCATCCGCAGCGCGCCGACGGAAATGGGCCCGGTATCCAGCACGCTCTCATTCACCAAGGACGGCGCGGAGTTGACCGTTGACGCCAGTTTTCACCGGCCGCCCCGCTATCTTGTCTTCCGCATCCCCTATGTGGTCGCATTGGATGGCTTCACCTCCGACGCGAGCGGCGCTTTTGAGAAAGATGGGCTCATCCACTTCACGCCGGATGTCACACGCGCCTCGATTAGATGGCGGGAGAAGCCCAACGTCCACGACGACAACTACCAGAATATCCTGAGAAGCTATCGTAGCGAGTTTGATTTCATCGTCCGCGACGGGAACTACGACCGCGCCCGCGCCGGCAAACCGTTCCTGCTCGCAGATGAGAAGGGACACGCCCCCGAACCGTTGAGCTTCGACTTGGTGCGCAGAGCGTTTCTCAAGGAATACGGCAGGAGGTTCGAGGAATATGCGCGGAGCGGCGGAACACCGTATCTGGTGGAACCATTGCAACTCTGGAGTCCGGCTAAACGACGGGCCGAATACGAAAAGCGCTTCGGAGAGAAGGACTGAAGTCTATCGAACCAGGAGACGATGATCTCGTTATTTTCTGGCGATCTGAAACAATAAGCTTACTATATGTCATGATGTCACGATGGCGTAACAAGTTGTTATGGCTTTGCCTGCTGGCCTGGTCGCTTCCCGCCGGGGCGGCCGACTGGTTCGACGCGGCCAAGGCCGATCTCGATGTCTTTCCCAACCGCTTGAAGCGAGATGCCAAAGCGACGTTTTTCGATGTCGGCAACTTGGCCGCCCTCGGGTGGGCCGGAGCGGCCAGCGTAGCAATGAATAACGGCAGCGTCGACGAGGAGGTGGCTGAGCACTTCCACGAACACGACACGTTCAGTGGCTTCAGCGACGAGGCGTTCAACATGATCGGCCAGCCGGTCTGCCACTTCGCCGGCGCGGCGCTCTGGTATGCGCTCAGCGCCGAGAATCAGAACGACCTGGGCCGGCAACGCGCGGTGACTATGCTCTCGGCGCTAACGATCAACGCCGCCGTCACCGGGGGGCTCAAGGTGATCCGTCAAAACGACCAGCCCGATGGCGAGGTCTGGGCCTGGCCCAGTGGGCATACCTCCAGTTCGTTCACCGTCGCCTCGGTGTTGCACGAATTCTATGGTCTGAAGGTGGGCATCCCCGCCTACGCCGTCGCGGGCATGGTCGGCTACCGCATGATGGATGACGGCGACCATTGGGCCAGCGACGTCCTCTTCGGCGCCACGCTCGGCTGGATCGTGGGCCATACCGTCGCCCGCAACCACGGGAACCCCGAGATCGCCGGCTTCGAAGTGACCCCCTACTACGGCACGCGCGAGCACCGCGCCGTGGGCATCAACCTGACCAAGCATTTCTAGCCCATCGCGGTGCGAACGGCTATGAACCGCCGCCGTTGGATTCCCAGACATCCCGCTTGACCACCCAGACCCCCGGCCGATACGACTCGACCTGGGCGTCCTCCGGTATCCAGAGTTTGTCTTTGCGCCAGCTCTCCACGTGACCGTCATAGAACGCCAGGTTGGCCGACTCGTTGTGGCGATACAAGGTGGGCCCATCGCAGCCGGCCTGCTTGTACTCGTTGACTGTCCCATCCTGACCCAGGACGTCCCAGCCGGCGAGGTAATTGGCGCCACTCCACTTGCTCCACCAGTCGTGGGCCTCGTTGAAGTGCAGCTTCCCCGCCGGCTGCTTGACGGTGGACATCTTGTAGCCCATTACGTCCATGTCCATGGTCGCGGTCCACGAAGGCTGACCGATCGAGGGAAACCAGTCCTCGATGTTGAACCCATAGCTGACCAGCGTCCCCCCTGTGCTGCCCTGCTCGACGTTGTAGGCGTGGGCCCAGGCCTCCTGTCGGTCGCTGGGACACTTGTACTTCTTGGGCGTCTGCACGATGGACTGATCCGGCGTGTCTTCAGCGCCCTCGTAGCCAATGTAGGTCCGGAACTTCACATTCCCGGTCCACAGGGTGGTCCCTCGCCTCGTGGTCATACGACAGGGCACACCCCAGTCGTCATTGTTGGCGGCGTAGAGACCGTTGGCCAGCGCCAGGCTGTGCAGGTTGTTCGCACAGACCATCTTGCGACCCTGATCCCGAGCCAGGTTCAAAGCCGGCATGAGGATCGCCATCAGAATCGCAATGACGGCAATCACAACGAGCAACTCAATCAGCGTAAACGCCTCTCGTTTCATCGTCAGGCTCCGTGTGCAATGTCGTCTCCGTAACTGGCAAAGACGCTGAGTTGAAACCTTCTCCTGATCTTCCAGAGGTGCCTCTGCCTACACCCTATATCATACCCGTTTGCACGGTCCAATCGCAAGCATTCAGATCAGCTGAATTTGAGCCTGTCGCCCGTTCCGTCTCCACCCCAAAAACCCGAATAGCCCTTCGTCATTGGCGTTATTTTCCCACCACGGCGCTGTGGACTTGCGTTCGGGCCTCTCTTGGGCGACAATGCGAGTCTAATCGGTATCTCAACGTTCTTCGGAGGTGTGTAGACATGACTCGACTGGCGACTCTTCTGGTCTTCATCCAGGCCGCGAGCATCTCGAATGTGGCGATGGCCAAGGTGAATCTCTCTCTGCCGCAGTTGCGCAGCGATATGCGGGTGAAGGATCTGCGCTGCGAGTACCGCCGCGATCCACTGGGCATCGACGTGAGCGAGCCCCGTCTGAGCTGGAAGCTGCACTCCCAGTGGCGGGGGCAGAAACAGACGGCCTATCAGATCCTGGTCGCCACCGATCGCGACCTACTGGCCGACGAGCGCGCCGACCTCTGGAACACGGGCAAGATCGACTCCGATCGATCGATCCAGATTCCGTATGCAGGTCGGCCCCTGGAATCCCGCACGCCCTGCTACTGGAAGGTCCGCGTCTGGGACAAGGACGATAAGCCCAGTCCCTTCAGCGATGTCGCGACGTGGGAGATGGGCCTGCTCCAAGCGAGCGACTGGAAAGCTCAATGGCTCACCGCCCCGACCAAGGCCAAGGAGACGCCGTCGGCGCCGCTGTTCCGCAAGGGCTTCGTTCTCTCCAAGCCGATCCGGCAGGCCCGCGTCTATATCTGTGGACTGGGTTTCTACGAATTGCGTCTGAACGGCGCGAAGGTGGGCGATCACGTGCTCGATCCGGCGTTCACACGCTACGACCGGCGCGCCCTGTATGTCACATACGATGTCACCGACCAGTTGGAGAAGGGTTTCAACGCCCTGGGCGTGGTGCTGGCCGGCGGGTGGTACGATATGGGCACTCGCGCCGCCTGGGACTTCGATAAGGCGCCCTGGCGCGCCAGACCCACCCTGCGCTGCCAACTCGAACTGACCTTCGCCGATGGGTCCCAACGCACGATCGCCAGCGACAAGACGTGGCGCGCGGCGCCGGGCCCGCTTCTCTATCACAGCATTCGCAAGGGGCAGATCTACGATGCCCGCGCCGAGATTCCGGGTTGGGACAGTCCCGAGTTTCGCGACGCGGACTGGGCCTTCGCCAAAGTCGGCTCGGGCCCGAAAGGCCGGCTGACGGCGCAGATGCAGGAGCCGATCAAGGTCACCCAGACGCTTGAACCGGTCAGCGTGACCGAGCCGAAACCAGGCGCATATGTATTCGATCTGGGTCAGAACATCGCCGGTTGGGTGCGAATCAAGGTGGCCGGACCGGCCGGGACAAAGGTCGTGCTCAAGTACGCCGAGCGGCTCAACGACGACGGAACCATCGACCAGGAAGCCATCGCCGCTCACGTCAAAGAGAGCGACTTCCAAACCGACACCTACATCCTCCGGGGCGACGGCGCCGAGACCTGGGAATCCAAGTTCGTCTATCACGGGTTCCAGTACGTCGAGGTGACGGGCCTGCCTGAGAAGCCCGAGCGCGATATGCTGCAGGGCCGAGTGGTGCATACCGCCTTCGACCGGGCCGGGACCTTCGAATGCTCCAACGAGTTGTTCAACAAGATCCAGCAGAGCACGCTCTGGGCCTATATCGGCAATTTCCATGGCTACCCCACCGATTGCCCCCACCGCGAAAAGAACGGCTGGACGGGCGACGCCCATCTCGCGGCCGAGACCGGCCTGTACAATTTCAACTCCGCCGCCGCCTATACGAAGTGGATGAACGACTGCAAGGACGAGCAGCGTGACAGCGGCGAACTGCCCGGCATCATCCCGACCGGCGGGTGGGGCTACCACTGGGGCAACGGCCCGGCCTGGGACAGCGCCTACGTCCTGATCCCCTGGTACCTCTACCAGTATCGGGGCGACACCCGCATCCTGGCCGAGCACTATGACCGCCTCAAACGCTATGTCGACTACCTGACCAGCAAGGCCGACAACCACATCGTCTCCATCGGTCTGGGCGACTGGGTGCCCGCCAAATCGAAGACGCCCGAGAAGATCACCTCGACGGGCTACTACTATCGCGACGCCCTGATCGTCTCCCGAATCGCCCGCCTGCTGGGCAAGAACGAGGATGCCAGGAAATACGCCGACCTGGCGCTGCAGATCCGCGAGGCATTCAACGAGCAATTATTCGACGCCAAAACGGGGCTCTACGAGAGCGGCACGCAAACGGCGCTGAGCTGCGCCCTGTACCATGGACTCGTCCCGCCCCAGTCGCGGCAGAAGGTTCTGGACAATCTCGTGGCGCTGATCGAGAAAAACGAAGGCAAGCTCGACGCCGGCATTCTGGGCACGAAGTACCTGATCGACGCGCTGACAGCAGGCGATCGCGCCGACGTCGTCTACACCATGGCGACCCAGACGACTTATCCGAGTTGGGGACACTGGATCGCCCAGGGCGCCACCACGCTGTGGGAGCAATGGGACGGCGGCGCCTCCCGCAACCACATCATGTTCGGGCATATCAGCGCCTGGTTCTATCAGGCGTTGGCGGGGATCAACCTCGACCCCGAGGCGGTCGGCTTCAAGCACATCATCATCAAGCCGCAACTGCTGGGCGATGTCACGTGGGTGCGCGCCGAACACGAATCGATGTACGGCACGATCGAGAGCATCTGGGAGATCCGCGACGAGACGTTCACCCTCAAGGTCGCGATCCCGACGAACACGACGGCGACCATCTACGTCCCCAGCGACAGAGACGCCTTCGTCGACGAGGGTCCCGCCACCATCCACTCGGGCGACCACGTCCGCTTCGTCGGCCTGGAGGGCGACTACGTCGTCTTCGAGGCCGACTCCGGCACGTACGAGTTCAACTCCAAGCTGTCGCGCTGACAGCGGGCTCGGATCATCAGGAGGAATCATGTTTAGACGATCACCACTCTTTCTCGCCACCCTTGCCTTGTGGGCCTGCTTGCCACGAGCGGGCTTCGCTGACAATGTCTTGACGTGCACCTCGCCTGATGGCCGGAATGTGCTTTCGATCGCGCTCATCGACGGGACCCCGAAATACGATGTGACCTATGCCGGCCAGGCCGTGATTCGCCAGGCCGCACTGGGCCTGAACCTCGACGACCGGCCGTTCGGGGCGTTCAGGATCGCCGACACCCGGACCGGATCGGTCGATTCCGTTTGGAAGCCCGTCGTGGGCGAGCGCGAGATCGTTGCCGATTCCTACAATCACCTGATCGTCAAGTTGCAGGAGCGGGCCACGCCGCACCGCAAGCTCAACATCGAGTTCCGCGCCTACAATGAAGGGGTGGCGTTCCGCTACGTACTGCCCAGGCAACCGTCGCTCGACGGAGCGCTCGTCTCAAGCGAGGCCACCGAGTTTCGCTTCGCCAAGGACTTCGGCACCTATCCGATCAAGTGGACCGAAGCGCAGTACGAGGAGACACCCACACCCATTAGCGCGTGCGATACAGCGATGATCCCCTTGACTATCGAACTGGGTGACGGCGCCATGGCAGCGCTGATCGAGGCCCACGTGGCGAACCAGCCCCCCTGCATTCTCAAGAAGAAGGCTGAGCGCACGCTACGACCTCACTTTCGCAAGGGCAAGCTCACGCTGGCGACCCCCGAATCGCTCACCTGGCGTGGCTTGATTCTGGCGCCGAACGCCGCCGGACTCATTGAGCGGCGCCACTTGGTCGAGAACCTCAATCCCCCCTGCGCGATCGCCGATACGTCCTGGATCAAGCCGGGCAAGTTCATCGACAAGTCGGGCCCCATCGAGACGGAGAACATCAAGAGGAACATGGACTTTGCCGCCGAGCACAACATCGGCTACGTCCACATCGATTGGAGTTGGTACGGCACCGAACGCAAGTGGAGCGACGAAGCCATCGCCCATTTCAAGGAACACATGCCCGAGAGCACGCGCCAGAAGCTCGAAGGCCAGGACTGGATCAAGAACACCTATGGCAACCCGATGACCGTCGCCCAGGGCTACGTGCCCTACCTGCAATTCATGAAGCGGTTCTACGGGTCCCTAAGCTATATCGACATCGACATGCCCGAGGTCGTTCGCTACGGCAAGGAGAAAGGCGTCGGCCTTTCGCTCTACGTCAACGGCGGCACGCTGAAACCCTATGGCGATCACGACGTCGAACAGGTATGGAAGACGCTCTCCGGCTGGGGCGTCACCGCACTGAAGCCAGGCTTCGTCGCGTGCAATAGCCAGGAGGATATCCAGTGGCTCCGGCGACTCGTGGCCCTGGCGGCCAAGTACAAGCTCGTCCTGAACATCCACGACGGCTACATCGCCGACGGCATGCGCCGCACCTACCCCAACCTGCTGACCCAGGAAGGTGGCGGCGGCCGGGAGACCAATCCAACGGTCACGCACGAACTGATGCTGCCCTTCACTCGGCACCTCGTCGGCGCCCACGACCACACGCCCACGCTCTACAGTGGGCAGGATGGCCGCACGAAGCTGTTCGAACTGGCTCAGCTCGTGGTCTACCACGGAGCGCGCCAATCGATTCGCAGAGCGTACGCCAGCCGCAAGCAATACGGTGTCGAGATCGAATTCCTCGAGAGGGTCCCGACCGTCTGGGATGACGTCCGCGTTCTCAAGGCCGAACCGGGGGATTGCATCGTCATGGCCCGACGAAGCGGTCGCCGTTGGTTCGTCGGCGGTATGAACGACGAAGATGCCCGCCCGGTGGAGCTGTCGCTGGACTTCCTCAAACCAGGAATCGACTACCAGGCGACCGTCTTCTCCAACGTCCAAGGCACGCGCGACGTCCGGCCAGAGGCGATACGGGTCACTTCCGCCAGCGTTCTCGACGTGGCGATGGAGCCCCGGGGCGGCCTGACGGCCATTATTGAGCCGATAGCCCTCCCCTAATAGGGAGACGGCAGCCGCGACACTGGGGACATGGAAATCGACAAGAGATGAATTCTTTTTTCTCCACACCCCTCTTATTGCCCACAACAACTACCGACAACCAAGAGGCTTTGCCGAAGTATTCTGTGACCTTTGAACACACGCGATCGCGGGCAGAGATCGGAAAAACAGCGTCTGTCGGGGTGTGGGATTTGGCAAATGGCGGGGCAAATGCTACAATGCCCTGTTGCCATGTGGGTCGAGGACCCGCTTTACAGAAACCATTGGGCCGGTGGGTCGAGAACCCACCCTACGGGAACAGACAATGCAGAGCGACAACGAGAGCCCAGAGTACAGAATCGAACCAGCGGCGCGGATCACGCGGCTACCCCCGTATCTATTTGGACGCCTGAACGCCCTGAAACTAGCCAAACGGCAACAGGGCGCCGACATCATCGACCTGGGGATGGGCAACCCAATGGACCCGGCCCCCGAGATGGTCATCGACAAGCTCTGCGAGGCCGCCAAAGACCCGCGCAACCACCGCTACAGCGCCTCGAAGGGCGTCAAGAACCTGCGTCGGGAGATGGCCAAGAAGTACGCCCAGAAATGGAACGTCGAACTCGACTGGGAGAGCGAAGTGCTCGCCTGTATCGGCTCGAAGGAAGGCTTTAGCCACCTGTGCCTGGCGATGCTGGGCCCGGGCGACACGGCCATCGTGCCCGATCCGGCCTTCCCCATCCATAACTACGGCGTCGTCCTGGCCGGCGGCAACGTCATCACCGTCCCGCTGGGCAACGACCAGAAGTTCCTCGACACCATCGCGATGGTCTGCGAGCACCTGTTCCCCAAGCCCAAACTGCTGATCCTGAACTACCCACACAACCCGACCGCCATGACGGTTGAGGAGGGCTTTTTCGAGACCGTCGTCGATCTGGCCAAGCGCTTCAAGTTCACCGTCATCCACGATTTCGCCTATGGCGAGACCTGTTTCGACGGGTACAAGGCCCCGAGTTTCCTCTCGGCCAAGGGCGCCAAGGACGTCGGCGTCGAGTTCACGACCATGAGCAAGCCCTATAACATGGCCGGTTTCAGAGTAGGTTTCGTGGCCGGCAACCGGCAAATGATCGACTACCTGGCGACGATCAAGGGCTACTACGACTATGGCATCTTCCAGGCGATCCAGATCGCCAGCATCATCGCCATGCGTCACTGCGAGGAGGTGATCACCTCCCAGAACGAGAAATACCGCATCCGACGCGACGCCGTCTGCGACGCGCTGGAGAGGATTGGCTGGGAGGTCGACCGACCCCGCGCGAGCATGTTCGTCTGGGCCAAAGTCGCCGAAGAGCACCTCCAGGGCAAAGGCACGATCGACTACGCTATGGACCTGATGGAGCACGCGGAGGTCGCGATCGCACCCGGCGCCGCCTTTGGGGAGAATGGCGAAGGCTACATGCGCATCGCCCTGGTCGAGAACGAGCAGCGTCTGCGCCAGGCGATTCGCAATATCAGCCGTTTCGTGCAGGAAAAGCCCGTTCGCAAGGCCCTCAAGTAGGACCTTCCCGGCGTCAGAACTCCAGCGTGAATCGCTGCAGGCCTGCATCGCGACCATAACCGGTCATGCAAAGACCCCAGAGTGGGCCGGAATACGGCTTATCGGGGTCTGTCAGATCTGGTCGGTACAGGCCGGGGGCGCGCAATCCTCGATTCGATTTCTGTTTCGTAGAGGGAATCACAGGACTGATGACGGAGAACGCCAGGCCATCCGGCGAATAGTGCAGGCAATAATCGTCCGGGTGTTTTGGGCGGTAGTGTCCGGCCGGCAGGGAGAGAATCCCCTTGCCATGAGGCCATAACAGCAATTCATGGCCCGGCTGAACGAGGAACGCCTGGTCTTGAGAGAGCCGAACGCGTTTGAATCCGCCATCGGGGCGAGATGACACAGCGACGCCCATGGGGGTAGTGCCATACGGCAAGCCCGTTCCCTCCAATTGGTCGTTCAGCGAATGGCCTTTGTAGTAGAGCCAATACCTGCCGCCCCGATAGAACATGACAGTGTCATCGGTATGCCATCCATCAAAGACGCTCTTTACCCTCAGACGGGGTGAGAGGACCGGATCTCCGTTGTTGACGCGTTGCCAGCCTTCGGCGCCGGCGTCGGGGGCATCCGCCACGGCGGCGCCAATACTGCCGGAGAACTTCCGGAAATCCCATGCCTGCCCCTCTTCGACCCGCACTCCCGTGTAGTATAGGTAGTACTTCCCTGTCGTTGGGGCGCGAAGGATGTTGGGCGTGAATACGCCGAAGGCATCGAATTTGTCGGCGGCTCCTCGACCCAACGCCTCTCCCCGCTCGGTCCAGTGAACACCATCCTCCGAGGTCGCATACCAGAGCGTTCCACTAAATCCCTCGGGATACCCCGGGGATGATTCCAGCACCTTCGTGTACCAGACATAGTACAGATCGCCGACCTTGATCACATCGCTGGGATCGCGTCGCAGCATCCCGGCTTGCGGCCCGATGCCTTCAATCGCCTCATACCGAATGGTCACATGCTCGAATCTCATCCTGTCATTGTTGCCCGCCATCTCGGCGCGCCCGACCAGACACGACGCAGCAATCAAGACCGAAACCACCCAACGCAAACGCACCAGCAACGGAGTGCCCATATTAGCTGAGTTTCGGCGTCCATTCAGGTCCATCGTGTCTCCTTCGAGCATTTGTGGTCTTGCGGATCTCACAGTTCAATCTCTTGATGCCCCTATTCCTTCGGCACATCGCGAGGCACCACCAGGATAACCACCCTGGAGCGCGCGGGAAAGGCAACAATCCGGGTCACTGTGAACGTCTGCGGGCCAAAACCCGGCTACCTGGGGACTTTCACGGCCCCCCGCCACCGTCCCGCGATCGTGGCAAAATATCTTGACATCGCCGGAGGGCCTCACTACAGTAGCCCATTCGTATGCGCATGCTCCCATGGAGGGAGGTGCCTAACCACTTGGGAAACAACTGACATCTGTAGGTATCAGGTAAGGAGAAAGACCGATGGCAACAAAGGTAGCAATCAACGGTTTCGGCCGTATCGGTAGAGCGGTCGCACGCATCATCATGCAGCGCAAGGGCGAACTGGAACTGGTCGCCATCAACGACCTGGCCGACACTAAGAGCTTGGCCCACCTGTTCAAATATGACACCGTCATGGGCCGTTTCGACGGGACTGTCGAGGTCAAGGGCGACGACATGGTCATCAACGGCAAGACCGTCAAGGTCGTGGCCGTCCGCAACCCGGCCGAACTGCCCTGGAAGGACATGGGTGTTTCGATCGTCGTCGAGTCCACGGGCATCTTCCGCACGAAAGAATCGCCCAAGGGCGGTTACATGGACCACATCAAAGCCGGCGCCAAGAAGGTCATCCTGACCGTCCCGGCCAAGGACGATATCGACGCGACCGTCGTGCTGGGCGTCAACGACGAGGCCATCACCGCCTCGACCCAGGCCATCTCCAACGCCAGTTGCACCACCAACTGCCTGGCTCCGGTGAGCAAGGTGCTCAACGATACGTTCGGCATCGAAAAAGGCCTGATGGTCACGGTTCATGGCTACACCAACGACCAGAACGTCTGCGATATGATCCACAGCGACATGCGTCGCGCCCGCGCCGCGGCTCAAAACATCATCCCGACGACCACCGGCGCCGCCAAGGCAGTCGGCAAGGTCATCCCCGAGCTGGACGGCAAGCTGGACGGCTATGCCCTCCGCGTCCCGGTCATCACCGGTAGCTGTGTCGACCTGGTGGCCGACCTGAAGAAGGAAGTGACCAAGGAAGAGGTCAACGCGGCGATCAAAGCGGCCGCCGAAGGCCCCCTCAAGGGTATCCTGGCCTTCTGCGACGAGCCGATCGTCAGCAGCGACGTCATCGGCGATCCGCATTCGAGCATCTTCGACTCGCTGTGCACGATGACTCAGGGCAAGACCGTCAAGATCGTCAGTTGGTACGACAACGAGTGGGGTTACTCCAACCGCACCGTCGACATCATGGAAAAAGTCGCCAAGATGTAGTTTATCATCCGGCGTCTGCGCCCCAACGGGGGTGCAGACGCCGTTTTTCTGGGTCAAGCGGCGGGTCACCGGCAGGCCTTATACCAAGGCAAAACAGCACGCCCCAGGACGAGAAGTAAAGCACCAGCCATGTCAACGATCACCCAGCACACAGAACGCTATTGACTTTGTGAGGAAGCTCGTCCATGGACGAAAACAAACAGGAACAGACCCTCGTACTCATCAAGCCGGACGCCTTGAAGAATTCCGTCACCGGGTTCATTCTTTCGCAATTATCCGAATATCATACCGGCTCCCGGTTCGCCGCGACCAAGATCGTCAATGTCAACCGCCTCCTGGCCGAGGAGCACTACATCGAGCATGTCGAGAAGCCGTTTTTCCCCGCCCTGCTCGAATATATCACCGGCGCGGTTCACTATCCCGACGCCCAGTGGAAACGGCGCGTCATTGCGATCGTCTACCAGGGTCCCAACGCCCTGCACACCATCCGGCAGATGGCCGGACCGACCAACCCCCACAAGGCCAGGGATGAGAAACCGGGCTGCCTTCGCGCGCTGGGGACGGTGGTCCCGATCTACGATGCCGACGGGAAGATGATCAGCGACCGGCTGGACAACCTGATCCACGCCTCGGCCAACCACGAAGACGCCGAGCGGGAGATCAAGCTCTGGTTCCTCCCCCACGACATTCCGCCGCTGATGCGGGGCTACGACACGGAGGTCTGCCCGACGCACTACTACTACAAGGATGGGCAACTCCACAACACCTACGAGCCCGGCAGCGTCTTTCTGCTGGCCCCGGGCGACGTCGTCTGGAAGTCCGACCTGGAGATCCTCCAGTCGCACACACCCGAGATGCCCGTCCAAGGCGGCCTGAACAAAGTCGTCGCCAAGTACCTCATCAACAGAAACGTCCAGGATCAATGAGATCGTGTTCACAGCATGCAACTGACTCGTTTTTCCGAATCAACCTACCCTCGCCCGCAAGGCGAGGGTAGCCCTAATAGGGTTTTCGGCCTATCGTGTCCCGTGCTCAGGAAAGCTTGGCGGGTTGCCCGGTTTTTCCTATGACCGATTTCCAGAAGATCCCGGTTTCGGGGATTCTCTTTCGGCCGAGTACGACAAGTTCCAATGGGACCAGCACGTATTCGGTTAGCCACTGGCTGACCATGAAATCGGTATAGCCGGCAAGGGCGTTATCGACGGCCAGGGTGCCAAGTCTGTTTCCCATGATGATATCGGTACAGCTTGGGGGAAGGGCTCGCAATAGATGTCTGGGTTCGTTCTTTACGACTCGGAGTTCCTGTTCGGGACCGTCACCATCGTCTCCCTTGTTCAGGAGGTTTCTGAGCCCCAAACTGACAATCCTCAATCCGGCACTGCGCAGTTCATCGCTTGTTTGTCCAGGCTTTCGCTCGCCCTTTCCGCGTCGCGCCAGAAACTCCTCAATGGCATCTATTTCCTCCTTTGTGAGCCCTACGCGGAATTGACTATCCTTTCCAGTCTCTTCGTAGACCCTCTCGGCATCGACGAATTTGCTGGCATCTTCGGGGATGGCGGTTTCAGCCATTACGACGAGGCCTCTTCTCATCAATTCGCTATCCAGCCGGACGTCCATTTTTGCTCGGAGATGGCGTTCCAGCGCTTCTATGCTGAATTTAACTTCCGGTATCAGCGCGACATCACACTGTGCGGGCCGACTGGCGAGGACGGCATGACTCACGACGAAGCCGGAATCTGAGCCGAACAATTGCACCACGCACAATCTAGGGTTGGAGCCAACTTCGGTGGCGAGGTGGTCGATGATTTCTCGTGCTTTTTCTACTGCAGACAAGAAGCCAAATGTTTGCCACACCCAGAGAATATCATTGTCCATTGTCTTCGGTATGGCGACGACAGACAACTTATGCAACTTGTTCTTCCTTCCTTCGGTAGGCTCTTGAGCTATATTCCACAGGGCGTGGGCGGCTCTCATGCTGCCATCACCACCGATGATATAGAGTATGTCGACCTGTGAATGGTAGAGTTTGTCAGCGATAGAATTCAATTTGCTCCACCGGTCGTCCTCCTCGATCAGTAGCTCATCGACTCGTGAGGTCCCCAACAACGAACCGCCTTCACTTGCCCTATAGGAAGTATTCATGTGCATTTCCTTCAGGTCCAGTCTGGAGTTGTTGTCTCCCCAATTGTCGAATGCCCGGAAACCATTCTTGATGCCAACAATGGCGAGGCCACTTAAGTATCCGAACTCTTCGGCATGCTGAAGATGACGCTGAACGATACCGTCGATGACCGCATTGGTTCCCGGGGCGATTCCCCCAGAGACCAGTATGGCAGCTTTGAGCCTTCTCCTTTTCTCCCTTGGAAAGTACATAAACTCACGCGGTCCGGCTTCGGGGAAGCACATATCGGCGTTGCGATCGACTAGACAACACCACGATGTCTCGGCATCCTTCTTCGGTCTGTGGTAATTAGTTAGGGCCGCGACAACGACCTTGGCATTTTCATCTCTGGAGCCACCGACTTTCGACTGCCATTCTTCCGTCTTCTTGTCGATCTCCTCATCGGATACGGTTACTCCCCGTTCCTTGGCAATCCTCTTATAGACTTGCTGGATAGTCCTGCTTTCTCCCTCCTCCATCCTTTTCACCGCAGGCCAACTTGCTGGACATCCTCCGAGTTCACTCTTGCTGATTTCCTCGAGCCTTCTCGCGTCGGCCTCAGAAATTTCAGGTGCGCGGCCGCCTCCCTTGCCTCCTCTGGGTGCGGAATCACAGTCATCGTTGCCTTTGAGGTGGGGCCTGAGTCGCTCTTTATCAACAAAATGGTCGATGATATGCTTTTCGTACGAGAATAGATGCGGATTCGAAGGGAGGCCGTCCCAGCAGAATGGCTGTTTCAGTGCCTCAACTATAATGGTCCTGGCGGCCTCCATTGCCTTGGCAGCACCTCCGGTTTCGACGCGACGCTGTGCATATTGCTCTAAGGGCGGAGATCGGTCATCGTCATTTGCTACATCTTCCTTCAAATGGTCCGGGAATTTCGCGTCGTCCAGCAGAACAAAAACAAGACTGTGTTTATGTTTTGTCCGCCTCTGGACGGCGTGGTCGATGTAAGCGTGTTTGAACTCCTTCCTCTGGTTTTCGGTCAACTCTTCTCCAACGAAGGTAATGAATACATCACTCGCGGCGATTTCATTTTTGATTGTCTCCCAGAAGGGGTCGGTAGGATCCTGGTAGCGTTCGTAGTAGAAGACATCCATATTTCGTTTCAGGAATCGGGCTACATCTACAACGAAGTCGGCGTTCTTGCTAGAGTGGCAGAGAAATGCCTTCATTTTGACTCCTCTCCAATTATCGTTCTTCATCTCGGCAACACGCCGCCGTTTTGCCAGCGCATGTCTTGCGGCCTCTTTCCCAATACTAGATAACATTCTAGTACCAAAGAGAGGCTTTCTCCAGTTGAAAACGGCCGATAGCGCCGGATGCAACAAGTTTTGAGAGGTGTTGCGCGAGATTCCAAAGAAGATGATCTATCTGAAACCGAACGCCTTGCAGTTCAAACTGGTCCACTTCTGAGGGAGCACGTTACATCGTTATACCTGAAAGATGGACTGAAATAGACTGAAGTTGCCCCCCTTATCAGGACGAAGAACACTCATAGGCCGTCGGTTTGTGCTGATGGTGGGGTCTATGTTTAGTGGGCTTATCGGACACAGAAGAAATGGCTGAAAAAACTAGAGTAATTCAAAGAATATGCCAGCTGAGCAAGGAGCCTCCCGCGTTTCTGGCGAATTTCCCGCGCAAGAAACTTGTGGACTACCAGGAGCACCTCCTTCGCACGAGGAAAGCCCGAGCGGTTTCGGGCTGCCGTAACTAGAGTTGGGAAACTAGAGGGCGGCACAGTTTCTGACTCCCGTCCTTTGCCCCCACTGCCCGAACCCCGTCTGCCCTTCTACATTCGCCCGCCACGAGCAACGGCCCTATCCCCTCCGGTTCTTGCCCTCGGAATTGCCTTGACGTCGCCGGGCGGAATCAATAGCCTAGCCCACCGACTGGGCAGGTAAATCCCTGCCAAGAGACTGAAACTGATTTGTTTTTGGGTTGGATTATGGCTAAGAAGACAGTAGCGGACATCGACGTAAAGGGCAAAAAGGTCCTGATGCGGTGCGATTTCAACGTACCCCTGGACAAAGAGTGCAACATCACCAGCGACGATCGCATCGTCAAGGCGTTGCCGACGATCAAGCACGTTCTCGACGGGGGGGGCTCGCTGATCCTGATGAGCCACCTGGGGCGTCCCAAGGGCCAGCGGAACGAGAAGATGTCCTTGGCGCCCGTCGCCAAGCGGCTCTCGGAACTGCTGGGCATCGACGTAGCGCTGGCGCCGGACTGCGTGGGCGATAAGACCAAGGCCATGGCCGCCGCGCTCGAGAGCGGCCAGGTCCTGCTCCTGGAGAACCTGCGGTTCAACCCCCAGGAGACGATCAAGGACAAGGCGGCCAAGGAAGACGCCCAGTTGCGGCAGGCCAAGGACGAGTTCGCCAAGCAACTGGCGGACATGGCGGATGTCTACGTCGACGACGCCTTCGGCACCGCCCACCGCGACAATGCGTCGATGTACACCGTCCCCCAGATGATGGGCGGCAAGCCCAAGGTCGCCGGCTTCCTGATCGAGAAGGAACTCAAGTTCCTGGGCGAGACCTTGAAAGCCCCCGAGCATCCGTTCGTCGCCATCCTGGGCGGCGCCAAGGTCTCCGACAAGATCGGCGTCATCGAGAACCTCATCGACAAGGTCGACAGCATCGTCATCGGCGGCGCCATGGCCTACACCTTCTTCAAGGCCCAAGGCAAGCAGATCGGCAAGAGCCTGTGCGAAGAGGACTTCGTCGACAAAGCGACCCAGCTCCTGGAGCAAGCCAAGGAAGCCGGCTGCGAGGTCGTACTGCCCGAGGATTCCGTCGTGGCGCAGGAAGTCAAGGCGGGCGCCGAGAACCAGATCGCCGGCGACGATATCGCCGATGACTGGATGGGGCTGGATATTGGACCGGCGAGCTGCAAGCAGTTCGCCGGCAAGCTGGCCGGGGCCAAGACCGTCGTCTGGAACGGCCCGATGGGCGTCTTCGAGGTGCCCCCCTTCGACGAGGGGACCAAGGCGGTCGCCCTGGCGGTCGCCGAGGCCACCAAGGGCGGCGCCAAGAGCATCGTCGGTGGTGGCGACAGCGCCAGCGCCGTCAAGAAACTCGGGCTGGTAGAGAAGATCAGCCACATTTCCACCGGGGGCGGCGCCTCGCTCGAGTTCCTCGAGGGCAAGAAGTTCGTCTGCCTCGAGATCCTCGACGAGAAGTAGGAACCCCGATAGAACGACGTCACCCGGGTGGCGGGCGTCTCGGACCTCGATCGGGTCCGAGGCGCCGGTCAGCCCGGATATCACCAGCAGCACAGCGAGGGGCAGGGCCAAGACATGCGATTGCCAAAACCGGGAACCGTCGAGATTGCGCCGTCGATCCTGAGCGCGGATTTCGCCAAACTGGGCGACGAGATCGCCGAGGTGGAAGCGGCGGGCGTCAATATGGTGCACCTCGACGTCATGGACGGGCATTTCGTCCCGAATCTGACGATCGGGCCGGCCATCATCGGCAAGATCCGCCCCCACAGCAAACTCGTCTTCGACAGCCATCTGATGATCAGCGAGCCGGGCAAATACATCGAGGCGTTCGCCGACGCCGGCGTCGACAACATCACCTTCCACATCGAGGTGGTCGAGGAGCCCGAAAAGATGGTCGAGAGAATACGTGACCTGGGCTGCTGCGTCGGGATCACGCTGAACCCCGAGACCCCCGTTTCCGCTATCGAGAAGGTCGCTCCGCTGTGCGATATGGTCCTGGTCATGACCATTCATCCCGGGTTCGGGGGCCAGGCGTTCATGCCCGAGGTCGCCCGGAAGATCATCGCGATCAGGGAAATCGTCGGCCCGGATATCCGCATCGAGGTCGACGGGGGCATCGACCCGGAAACGACCCCGATCGTCGTCTCCTACGGCGCCGACACCCTGGTGGCCGGAACCGCCGTTTTTGGCCGGCCCGACCGGGCCGCCGCCATCGAGGCCCTGAGAAAAGCCGCCAGATAAGTTCTCATAGCCATTCTCACGCGTTTCTGGTATAGTGCTCGTACCAGCGCGGGCTGATTCTCTAGGGTCGCCCGACGCCCCAGGCTAGAACAATAATGTCACGATTGGGACATGACGGCATAAGCATGGCAAAGAAAGCAAAGGCAACCTGGAACGGCTTCTCCCTGAAGCCTCGCAAAGAAATGCCCGAAGGGCTCTGGGTCAAGTGCCCCGGCTGCGAACACATGCTCTACAAGAGCGCTGTCGAGAAGAACCGCGAGGTCTGCCCCTCCTGCAATCACCACTTCCGCATCGGGGCGGCCACGCGAATCCAATACCTGGCCGACGAGGACTCCTTCCAGCCCATCTGTGAGAACCTGGTCTCGGGCGATCCGCTCGACTTCAAGTTCCGCGGCACGACGTACAAGGCCCGCATGAAGGTCGACCAGAAGAAATCCGGCGTCCTGGAAGGCATACAGATCGGCAAGGCCTTCATCAAGGGTCGCGGCGTCGTCCTGGGCGTGATGGAACCGAACTTCCTGATGGGTTCGATGGGCGCCGTCGTGGGCGAGAAGTTCTGCCTGGCCGTCGAGAAAGCAACCGACGAATCGCTGCCCCTGGTGGTCGTCGCCTGCTCCGGCGGGGCCCGCATGCATGAGGGCGTCGTCTCCCTGGGCCAGATGGCCAAGACCTCGACCGCCCTGGCCCGCTTCAACGAGCACAAAGGGCTCTTCATCTCCGTCCTGGCCGACCCCACCACCGGCGGCGTCACCGCCAGCTTCGCCATGCTGGGCGATATCATCATCGCCGAGCCCAAGGCCCAGATCGGCTTCGCCGGGCCGCGCACCATCGCCGAGACGATCAAGGTCGAATTGCCCGAAGGTTTTCAGACCGCCGAGTTCATGCTCGAGCATGGCTTCGTGGACATGATCGTCGCCCGGTCAGACCTGCGCAGCGAGATCGCCCGCATCATCGACTACACCCAGAAATGATCGCCCCTTACGGCCAGGCCGGGAAGGAGATCGCTCATGATCGGAAGACGTCTACTCGGACTGCTCATCCTGGCCCTCGGATGCTTCGCCCAGAAAATCCCCGCCGCGGAAACTCAGCTCGCTGACCGTTGGGAGTTGGTCGGGCAGGTCCTGACCGAGCCGGGCTGGCACCTCTGGGGCGCCTCGCCGATCCAGGACGAGAAAGGGCGCGTCCACCTGTTCGTCGCCCGCTGGCCCGCCTCCGTCAGTTTTGATATCGGCTGGCGCAAGCACTCGGAGATCGCCCACTACGTCGCCGATCAGCCTGAAGGGCCCTTCCGATTCGGCGAGACGGTCCTCGAAGGCAACGGCGCCGGCTGGGACGCCGTGGGCATGCACAACCCGTGCGTCCGCCGAGCGGCCGGTCGCTACGTGCTCTTCCACATCGCCAACTCGTGGGAAGGAGGCCGAGCCAAGCATGGACCCAACCAGCGGATCGGCCTGCGCGTCGCCGAGTCGCTCGCAGGACCCTGGCGCAAAATCGCCAACGATGGACTGGCCCTGGAACCGGGCGCCTGGTGCACCGGCTCGGGTTGCGGCGTCAACAATCCCGCCTTCATCGAGGCCCCCGACGGACGCCTGCTGCTCTACTTCAAGTCCAAGCCGGGGCCGACCGGCCATGTCCGCATGGGACTGGCGATCGCCGAGAAACTCGAGGGCCCCTGGACCATCCAGAACGAGCCGATCACCTCCAACGAGCGGGGCATCGAGGATGGCACCGCCTTCCTCTGGAACGACAAGATCTGCCTGCTGACGACCGACAACCATGGCATCATCGAACGGGGCGGAGGTCTGCTCTGGACCAGCGACGATGGACGCCGCTTTGATCCAAAACCCCGTCATGGGTTCCACCCGCTCCACGTCCACCTCAAGGGCCAGGTCCCGGCCCAGGCGAAATTCCACTATGGACGCGAGACCAAATTCGAACGACCCCAGATCCTCATGCAGGAAGGCCAACCCGCGTACCTCTACGCCCCCTCCGGCACCGCCCTGAACGGCGAAGACGGCACCGGCGTCCACCTCCTCCGCAACACCACGACCGATTGAAACGGCACCCTCGCCCCACATGCAGGGTGGGCTCTCAACCCACGCGTGACAGCCTCCCCGTGGCACGATGGGATTGGGCCCATCTGAATCAGGAACTAGCACACGCCTGATCCGATTGACGTCGAGAACCTTTGGAACTCACTGCCACACCGTGATATCATCAGATGCAGAGCGTGCGATTCGCCGCAAACCATGTATGGGGCCGACGAACCGAAAGACAATGTCCATAGCAAGGCTCATAACAAGGATGTACCGGGTCAGCAAGGCGGAACGATATGGGCGCGACCAGATCCGCAGGCTGCAAGCCAAGCGTCTGCGCAGGCTCCTCGAACACGTGCTATCGCGGTCCAGCTTCTACCGGGCCTACTACCAAGAGCACGGTATCACTCGCGACCGGCTCGATGGCATCACGCTGAGACACCTGCCTCCGATCACCAAGGCGATGGTGATGGAGCATTTCGACGACTTTCTCTGCGACCCCAACATAAACCGAGCGGGAATCGAGCGTTTCCTCCAGACACATCACCACCCCCGGACCTATTACCGAGGGGCATATCAGATCATGTGTACTTCCGGGTCCACCGGAACCCTCGGCGTGTTTGTCTGCGCCCTGAAGGACTGGGAATGGGTCCAAGCGCTCGTTGGGACGCGCGTGCTCCGCTATCGGCCGCATCTGCGCCGGCCCCGACAGGTCTTTGTCCTGAAGACCGATGGACCGCATGCCGGCGTCACCTTGTGTCACAGCGCCCCGCGCACGGCCTTCCGGCAGCGGGTCCTCCCGTTCGACGGGCCGCTCGATGACCTGCTCAGCCGGATACAGCAGTTTCGCCCTCATATCCTGGGCGGCTACGGTTCGGCGCTCCAGCGCCTGGCGGCCCAACAACTTGAGGGCAACCTCAACATCGCGCCGGAAACCGTCATCAGTTCCGGGGAACCGCTGACCGACCGGATGAGGCAGGTCATCACCGCCGCGTTCGGCGTCCAACCGCTCAACCTTTACGCCACGAGCGAGTCGCTGGCCATGGGCGTCTCCTGCCGCCACGGCCAGGGGATTCATCTCTTCGACGATTGGCATTGCATCGAGGTGGTCGACGACGAGGGACGCCCCGTCGAACCCGGCACGCCGGGGCGCGTGCGCCTGACCAATCTCTACAACTACACTCAGCCGCTGATCCGCTATGAAATGAACGACGAGGCCACCGTGATAGACACGCCTTGCCGGTGCGGATGGCCCTTTCCGCGCGTGCAAGCTATCGCCGGACGGGTCGAGGAGAAGCTGTGGTTTGAGCGACCCGACGGGACGACCGAATACATCCATCCGTTCACAATCGTCGGACTCCATGTGCCCGGGCTCGAAAAATGGCAGGTGATCCAGTCCCAACCACGCCTGCTATGCGTTAAATGCAAGGTAACCGACGATCCCCGCAGGGTAACAGGGACCGTCACGCAGGAGCTGACCCGAATCCTCAAAGACAAGCACCTGGAGCATGACGTCGCCTTGCAGACCCAAGTCGTTGACGACATCGCCAACGATCCCCACACCGGCAAGTTCAGAATCGTAGTCCCTTACCGCCCCGAATGAAGCGCCCTCGTCCGGCCCGAACACTATGCGTCGGACAACTTCCCAACACAGTAGCACGGGATCATCAAGCTACGAGGATGATTCTCAACCCACGCGCCAAAGGCTATTGCGAATCGTCCTCCTCGTGGTACGTCTTGATGGCGTGGAATTCCGGATCGTACGGGAAGACATCCGCATTGAACTGAGCATTATACGCGAACCCTGCCGACCAGATCTGGCCAGTCGCCGAATCGAGAATGAACGCATGGCTGTCGTTCGTCTCGATCTCGAACCGGCCATACTCCTCCAGCAGCACGTGGGGCACCGCCCCGATCAGACAAAGCACCAACGCCGCCAGCAGGACTCCGATCAGAACGCTCTTGATATCGATGGAATGATGCATGAGTGGTCTCCCTTCTAAAAACGCCACACGTATCACCAGGGCCCTCCGAACCGCAGAGGACGCCACAGAAACAACCTCACACTACTGAGACACCGCCGGCCGATAAAAGTTCCCACATCCGGACGTTTTCGCGCTTCACCGTAGGGTGGGTTCTCAACCCACGCGTAGAAGCCTCGCCGCGGGAGGATGGGTTTGGGTCCATCCGAATCAGGAACCGGGACAGGCCGCAAGGCGCAGGGTGGGGCGCGCCCCACCGATTCCCCATTACCGATAATAGCGCCCGTCTCTGGAATCTCCTCTTCCGTATTCCTTCAATCGTACGCCAAGCGTACTGCTTCGTTTGTCAGAACATGCTCAATGCGACGCTGCCCTTTGTCAGACTGCCAGGTGCCCAGCCCTTGATGAGTCAAGTAGTAGTTTTGCGGGATTGGATGCGTGCCAATGACCACATCCAAACCATACTTGGCGGGAATGAAATCACAAAAGGCCTCCAACCGTGGACAGGGTGGATAGCCGACCACTAAACCAGTCGCCAGATGGATGACATCGACGCCATTCCTCTTCATCTCGGCGGGAGCGTACTCAATGTTTCCGCCGGGGCAACCTCCGCAAGTGGTGAATCCCGCAATTTGTATCTCCTCGTCCTCGTACAAGGAGAAAGCGCCTTCTCGATTGTGCATGGCTCGCAGACACTTTCCACCGGCACAAGTGTGATAACGATGACAAATGATGATTCCAACCTTCTTCACTTATTTGACCCTCCAATATTCAGTTCAATTTTGTAGCATGGGCAACCATGTCCTGAGCGCAGTCGAATGGATCTGTGCCCATGCGGATCAGGACCTCTCACACGGCCCGGCCCCCAGAATTGTCCCCCACCGGAGGAAGTACGTCAATGACCCAACGCCCGATTTTCGCCACGCTCGAATCCAAGACAAACGCGCCATCGCCATCCCAAGCCAAGCCCCCCGATGCACCCGCATGGGCAGAATCTGCCCAGCCTACGAGACTACGCGTGTCAATGCGCCTTCGGCATTTTGGGCAATGGTATTGATCCTGGTTCAATTGAAATTGTCTGCCACTCATTCTGGAAGACAATCACGCTCCTTGCCCCATCATACTCGACCTCCTTGGCACCGGAAACAGCGGTTCCACTCGAGGGAGAGAAGGTCCAGTTGAATTGGTATACGTCACTCTCTCCGCGACGATCGGTCAATTCCCACTGAATCTGTGATTTCCAGTCCGTTGTTTCTGGATCACCGTAGTCAAAGCCGGAGGTCATCTGGTTGCTACGGATGAGGTCGCTGTCGCCACCTGTTCCTGATTGGTAACTGTCAACATGCGATCTGACGATGCCGTCGACCCTCGCCAACGGTTCCGTCTTGGAGCATCCAGACAACAAACCAAAACAGAGAATGGCGATGCCCATGTGTGCTCGTGTTCTGTTCATCGCTATCGCTCCCAACTATGTATCTATGGTTTCCTTATAAGCAGAACCTGCCCAGCCTACGGGACTTCCATCTTCCCCTCAAAATTCCAGAAGGCAACTCGTAGCGACTGTCTTGGCAATCAAGTGGTTTTTGGGTTCCAGGCTTCATTTTTTTTTAGCATGGTGTTGAGGATGGTCAGGAGTTTTCTCATGGCGGCGATGAGGGCGGTCATTTTGGA